>Ga0209426_1000101_pt1 | contig 140418 bp, 141 predicted proteins | sample Deesub1362B_J571_FD_187697 | JGI IMG/M metagenome (GOLD analysis project Ga0209426, IMG submission 187697) | Deep oceanic, basalt-hosted subsurface ecosystem from Juan de Fuca Ridge flank, Pacific Ocean, CORK Borehole 1362B_J2.571 (SPAdes)... ...
CATCGCCCGATGAAGTTGCGAAGAAGCTTGAACCCTTCGGCATTGCTGTAGTTGCTCTGGACTTCTACAGGGTTGAGGTGTGGGAGAGAGAGGTGAGAACGCTTGGCTTCATGCTCGGTTATGAAGATAGGGCTGAGGAGTACATAAACTTCTTCAGGGAGAAATGGGATCTGATAGAGGAGAGGGTGAAGGACATACCCGACGACGAAAGAAAGAAGGTTTACTTTGAGGGAGCGGACAAATACAAGACTTATGGCGGAGCTGATTACGGCTGCGGAATTCCCGGCATCATTCGTGCTGCCGGTGGCATCGATTTATTCCCCGAGATTTCCGCATACTACTTCGAGGTCGATCCAGAGGAAGTAGCCAAGAGAGATCCGGATGTTATAATAAAGGGTACACCCGGTGGATACCTTCTTGAGGATGCTTCAAAATTCAAAGAGCTTTACGATGAAATCACCAGCAGAGCGGAGCTTGCCAATACAACTGCAATGAAGAATGGCGATGTATATATAATAAGCTTCGATGTTACAGGAGGGGCAAGGAAGAAGTTCGGACCGATATTTCTGGCTAAAATACTGTATCCAGATAAATTTGAAGATCTCGACCCGTATGCTGTGCTTAAAGAGTATCTGGAAGAATACCAGGGGTTGAAATATCAGGGAGTGTATTTGTATCCCTCGATGTCCTGACATGAAAACTTACGAAGCGTATTCGAGTTTCGTTGCAAGAAAAATTTTATTTTTAATTTTTAGCTCCTTAGCCCTCGCAACCTTCGTCATTCTTGCAACCTCTGTGGGAGCGGCAGAGTTGAGCGTGAAGGATGTTTTTTCGGCGATACTTTCAAGGTTTTTCTCAGCCAATAGTGATACATTCAAGGATGCCGTGGTGTGGCACCTCAGACTTCCCCGAGTGGTTATGGGAGTTATCGCCGGAGCGGGACTTGCTTTAGCCGGAGTGGTGATGCAGGGTGTAACCAGAAACCCGCTCGTAAGTCCGTTCACGATCGGTGTTTCCTCTGCTGCAGCTTTTGGAGCTTCAGTAGCCATAATGCTCGGAGTTGGGTTTATGGGAACTGGAACACTACTTATTATAACAAATGCCTTCATCTTCGCACTTATCTGTGCATTTGCAGTCTTTGGACTTGCAAGGCTGCGGGGAGCATCACCAGAAACCCTCATTCTTGCTGGAATCGCCTTATCTTACTTTTTCAGCGCACTGACGGCAATACTTCAGTTCTTTGCATCAGAAGAGGAGCTCATGATGATGGTTCACTGGACATTTGGCTCTCTGAGCAGAGCAAAGTGGGAATCGATATTTGTCGTTACAGTTGTGTTTGTGGCTGTTTTTCCAATCTTGATGCGCTTTGCCTGGGATCTGAATGCAATGGTTCTTGCAGATGATGAGACGGCAAAAAGTCTTGGAGTGAATATCACATTTGTGAGGACGGTCTCATTAATGCTCTCATCCCTCATTACAGCTACCATAATCTCCTTTACGGGAATAATAGGATTTGTGGGACTTGTAGCTCCGCATCTAACGAGGTTTGTGATTGGCGGAGATCACAGATTTTTGCTGCCAGCCTCATGCCTCTCAGGATCCATACTCATTATAGCAGCAGACACAGTAGGAAGAACTTTGCTCTCACCAATTATACTCCCAATTGGAATCGTGATTTCATTCATAGGTGTGCCGATGTTCATCTATCTCCTGATGACGAGGAAGGAGGAGTACTGGAGATGATGGAGAAAGAGATAGCCTTTGAGAGTGATGTTAAGCTTACGGGTGTTCTGAGATATCCCGAAGGGGAAAAATTGCCTGCTGTACTGCTGATTCATGGCACTCTTGAGCAGGACAGAGACGGCAACATGATTTTGCATCCAGATGGCAGAAAACTCTACAGGAAGAATTTCTTTCTTGAAATATCAAAGCATCTGTGCAGAGCGGGCTTCGCAACATTTTCGTGGGATAAAAGAGGATTTGGCAGGAGCGAGGGAGAGGCGAGCACCCTTTCGGCAGTCAGGGATGCGAAAGCTGCACTGGATGTTCTCTGCTCTCAAGAAGTTATCGATTCAGACAGAATAGCTGTGCTCGGGCAGAGTGCGGGGGTTTACACCGCATGCCTTCTCGCGAGGGACGATGAGCCAAGAATATACATTCTTCAGAGCGGGCTCTACAGAGACTACAGCGAGTTGATGGCGTTCAACTACCTGAGAGTCAAGCAATACGCTGAAAAAAGCTACGAGAATCTTAAATGGGTGGAGGAGAACGATCTCTGGGGTCTCGTTATCGGTCTGAATCTGGATAAAATAGAGAGATACGCAAGAGAGGGTAGGACAGAATGTGAGGTAGTATATAAGGGAAGGAAATGGATGATCGCACTGGATCCGCTGCTTTACACACCCGAATATGCTCCATCAAAGCAGTTCAGACACATAAGAAAGCCGACACTCGTTGTGCATGGTGAATGCGATCTCAATGTTCCGGTTGAGGATGCGTACATGATAGAAAGGGAGTTGAGGGCTAATGGTGTTGATGTTGAACTCGTAATAATTCCAAATGCCGATCACAGCTTTCAGGAGGTTGCGGAGGATGAAGAGACGAGGCTCAGGGAGAGGATGTCCCTTGAAAGTTTTAAACGTCCCTACAGGCGAGAATACTTTGATGTGCTGATCGATTTCCTGAAGAGAAGGTTGTGAGGGATTGTGATGAGGCTTGAAATGAGAGATGTGTCTTTCAGCTACAAAAACAAGCCTGTTTTAAAAGATATCAGTTTGAGAGTTGACGAGGGAGAGTTGCTCGGAATCGTTGGTCCGAACGGCTCTGGCAAGACGACACTTCTGAAGTGTATAAACATGATACTGAAACCCGAAGGGCAAGTTTTTCTGAGTGATATTGATGTCAAGAAAATGAGGCAAAACGAGATCGCAAAAGTTTTTGGCTATGTCCCTCAGGCAATTTACCACCACTCCTTCCCCGCTACCGTCTTCGATGTTGTCCTTCTCGGGAGGAGACCGTATCTGGGATGGAGTGTGAGCTCGAAAGACATCAAAATAGTCTCGGAAATTCTCTCAATGCTGAAACTCGATGAGTTAGCTATGCGAAATTTCAACGAATTGAGTGGGGGAGAGAGGCAGAAGGTTCTTATTGCAAGAGCTCTAGCACAGGAGCCAAAGATTCTTCTGCTTGACGAGCCAACAAGCAATCTTGATTTGAAGCATCAGCTTGAGATAATGGAACTCGTTAAGAGACTGGCTATTGAGAGAAGATTGATAGTGATTCTGGTTTCCCACGATCTTAACCTTGCAGCCAGATACTGTGACAGACTCGTGTTGCTGAATTCTGGTAGAATGTATGCAGTGGGGAAACCTCACAAAGTGCTTACATGTGAAAATATAAGAAAAATTTACGGTATTGAGGCTGAAGTAAGCTACAATGAAAGGATTAAAGCATGCAGTGTTGTTCCAGTTTCTGTTATATGAGAGAACTTGTAAAAGCTTGATGTGTGGAAATGATAAAAGTCGCCACCAGTAAAAATTGGCCGTAGCTTTGGCTGTAGCTCCAAAAAATAGTAACTTAAAAAACGGGGATCCGGTTGATATCAAAAAGAGCAGTGTTTAGGAAATAAAAGCAAGTACGCCGGGGGTGGGACTTGAACCCACGCGTCCCAAAGGGACACGAGCTTTCTGTCGCGAACTCCAGGCTCGCGCAGTGCCTCTCTGCCACCCCGGCTCGTTCTGAAAAATGGGGGTAACAATCCCTATTGAATGAATTATGCAGTGGTTTAATAATCTTTTCGTGAAGTTTTCGATTGAATTGTGATGGACAAAGCATAGGGGCAGTAAAGAAAATTCAGAGTAAATAGGACTGTTCTTCTATTCTCAGTAAATGACTTTCACCAAAAGGTTAATTAACAAAACAATTCTAAACTGAGTGTCAACGGGCGGTCGTAGTCTAGCGGCAGGACAGGGGCTTCCCGAGCCTCTAACCCGGGTTCAAATCCCGGCGGCCGCATCGATTTTTTCTCCATTGCACTTTCTTCATACACTCTTTTCCCAATCAACTCTTTTCTCATCTCTTCCAATGCCCTTTCAATCCTTTCCACTCTCTTTTCCAATTCACCCACCGTCTCTCTTTGTACATACTCTTGTACATCTATGTCCTTCTCATCAGTAAAAACAATTCTAATCTCGTCCTCGCTCTCTTGGATTATATGCGCCCATTTTCCTATTTTATCTTTCATTTTCGCCGGCAATCTAATCAATCCGATCTCATAGCCCTTTTTTATCTCATGCCTTCCCACTTTGACCGTAGCAACATATTTTCCCATATGCACATATTATACACAAACCTATTTAACTCTTTCTGAAATAAACGCCCATTCTCAAAAATACTTAGCTCGCCCTTTTTGACTTCTCCTATTCACAATTTCCTCTACTCATTCCCAAATCCTAATACTCTAATCAAACCAAAATTAGTTGTCGAACGTCTTATTATTTTATCTTTATCCTGTTTCTTCTAATCTTTTCATCCCCTTCAACCCCTATAAACCATAGAAAAATTAAACTCTTCTCCCAAGCTCTTAAATGCACTTTCGATGTTATCTAATTCCTTTTTTTCTTCCCTTACTTGCTTATCCAAAACTTCCAGTTTGCCATTTAAAGTACTAATTTCTCCATATTTTTCAAGTAATGGTCCCATATCTTCAATTACCAAATTTAAATAAACCAGTTGTTCAAACACATTGCTAGCGTTCTTAGATTTTTCTATATCTCTATCAAACACTTTTTTTGCCTCATTAAACTCATTCATGTGTTTAATTATTTGTTCTCTAACCGTATTGTACTCGTCCCCTAATTTGGTATATTTTTCCCAAATTTCATTGTAATCATCTTGGAGATCCAGAAATTTTCTTACCTCTTTCGGATCATACACCCGATATTTGAAATAGTAGTAGTTTGAGCTATTATTATAAGGTACAATATACCCTTTTTTTACTTCACATACCACGTATTTTCCCGGTTGGACTTCTGCTAAAACCCATGAATAATTCCACTTGTACCACGGAAGCCCTTTCTCATCTATATTACCGATAACTATTTTCGCATTAATTCCATTTGTTTCCAGAACTCGCCAAAAACCTACTGATAAGTCAAATGCATCTAAACTATCTGTAGATGTGTTGCTGTATTCTCTCAGTAATCTCTCAATTACTTCAAGTTTGGTTAGATCATGCATTGGTTTTGAAGCTGGTGTGGATGTTGGTGTTGCAGTTGGTGTTTGTCTCCCTTCAATTTTATCAGGCACTCTCCCAGTACAACCAGCAAATACCACTAAGAAAACCACACATAATGCCAAAATCATAAAACCATTTAACCTCATTTCACCACCAACAAAAAATATTGCCCATTTTCTTTTATGAATCACTTCGATCTGAATGCCAAAGCCCCACCTACAATCAACAGTATTCCCGGTATTATCCAAAAGGCTGAGACTGCTATGAATCCCAATATCCCGCTAAGCAACAATAGCCCACCAGCAGCTTTATTATTTCTATTCGCAATCGCTCCACCAATGATTCCAATCACACCTAATATCATAGCTCCAAACCCAAGACCAGTTATAGTTTCAGCACCGTGTACTCCTAGTGCTGCACCAAAACCTCCAACAAACATCGCAAATATACCAACAAGAATTCCGAAAATGCCTCCCACCAGTCCTAAAACTAATTCTGCCGTTCGTCCCATATTCCTTCCCTCCATCTCAAAATATTATAAAAACCTAAAAGAAACTAAATAAAAAAATCATATCCATGCCCAACCTTCTGCAATAATATGGTCATCATCTACAAATCTAACTTTAATACTTGGAGTAGTTGTGAAAGTTCTATATGTAGACAATTCGATTGTCTTTTTCTCACCAGGTTTGATAATTTCATTTACCGATCCTAAATAACCCCAGGGATTCCCGCCAAATTTAGCCTCGACTTTTCCAAGATATATTGGCCAATTTCCTTCATTTGTTGCATAAAATATTACTTTCCTAATCGCAATGGCTTTATAAGCACTTTCACTCTCGATTTTACCGCGTTCTATCTTAATCTTTGCTTCCATTAATTTTAACTCCCCTGCCTCACTCTCCCAAACTGCTAAACTTACTTCAGAGAAACCACTACTATATTTAACATAGACTTTTTGAGCATTTTTTGGCACCTCAAAACCAATCATTAGATCTCGGTATTCTCCGGGATATAACTCACTACTTCCACTACTCCAAACTTCCCTATCGTATCTTTTTCCTGAATCATCAGTCAACCAAAAATCTGAAGTGCTAATGTATTCTTTTTCCGACCCAATATTTTCAACTCTCACAGCTGCAACGATAAATATACAATTCTCCTCAGCCCAATAATTTCCAAAATCCCTAGCAACCACATTTGTTTTTACCGCTTTAACTGTTATGTTCAGATTAGATGTTTTAAAACTCTCTCCCATCTTTAATTTAGGTGTTACAGCTTGTTCTGGTGTTTGCATTGGATTAGAGGTTGATGTAGGTGTTGTAGTTGCCTGTGGTGCGGAACTTGTAGAACCTAGTTTAATAAATCCAACAGGCTGCAAGAGATAGTTATAACTCAAAAGAGCCCCTTTCCCCTGCGGTACTATGAATGCTATCCATCCTTCAGTTTTGCCTCCAGGGAGTAGATCCTTTAAGATATCCATATCTTTCATTCCTGCAGGCCATACAATTATCTCTGGATCAAATCCTTCACCTTCAACAAATACTTTGAAAGAAGATGCACCCTCTTTTACAGATCCACGCCCTTCAGCGTACTTCAATCTAACTTTTACAAGAAGGTATTCATACCCTTTCTCTGGTTTCTCATTAAACATATTTGCCTGCAGAACTTTTTGGTTGGCTTGATATCCTCTAAGATAGTCTAAAACTGTTATCTCAAACGTCCCACTCAATGTTTTCACTACTAGGGTCTCTCCTAACTCTGCTGGATTCTCCAAACTTCCTTTGGGTGGGGTGGGTGTTGTAGCTAGCTGTGGTGTTGGTGTAGGTGTTAGAGTTTCTTGTGCAGGTTTTGTAGAAACTTCAGAAGAACACCCAATAATTGAAACTGCCGTTAAAATTACTGCAATCACCAACAAACCTTTCTTTAAAATCATTTTTTAACACCACTGCTGGTTTTTAAAAACAACAGCGCATTGAATATATTTAAATTTATTCCATCCCATTCATGGTTTTTATATCCTTGCCAAATAACTCAACATCACGATCTCATCCGTTTATGCCCACCTCTCTGAACTCGAAGAATATGGATTTGTAACCTACAAAACATCAGATAGACGTAAACTATTCTCTTACTGCTAAAGGAAAGAAACTACTCCAACTATTATCAAAGTGATTTGATTAACATGCTATCCAAAATTTTCATGGCCCACACCACCCGACTAAGTATCTCGCCATTCTGTGGTGTAGTTTAGGTTGACCCAGTATTCTTTTGATCCAATTCTAAACTTGAAGGAGTTGCTACCAACATTAATTTCTCAGCCTTTTCTAAATTTGGAACTGGAGCTTGTTTAATTCTCATTCCACTTAGAGTATTACTATCAAAAATGTCTACTTTCACTTATAGCCATTCTAAACCTTCTCGCACAATGTTCAACAGTAACCCAATCTATCTCTTTCCTCCCCCTCTCACCACCTTGCCTAAGTAAAAGCATCACATCAGCAATAAATAAAGCATCCCACTCTTTACCATCTTCCATAGCCTTCTTAAACACACTATATAACTCATCCAACTTACTTTTCTCTCCACCAACCACTCTCTCCACTTTCTTCTCTACACTTTTCACCAAGTCCTTTATCTTCATACTCTCACACTCATTAAATGATCCACATCAATATCTAACACACCAAACACTTCTCCCCCGCCGAATCCATGCAAACTCAAAGCCAACGCATCTATTATGTCATTCTCCACATTTCTCAACTTAATTACGTCCTTGCTCCCATCTGCTCTGTATTTCACTTTAAACGCGTTAAATTGTCCTCTCAGCTTTTCATCTTTTAGCAAGTACAAATTCCCTTCTTCTATTTCCCATTTTAGCCGATCATACAACCTAAATCTCTCTTTCTTCCTACCAAAATTGAATCCAACCACTTCAATACCCTTGCCCTCCAATTTCTCTTTCAGTACGTCATGAACACCACTCCCCAATCCCGTAGAATCCACTACCACTTTATTTGCTCTAAATTTCTTCGCCGTACTTTCTATCCATCCCATTTGCCATGAAAGACCTTTCTTTGAAACAGTTCTATAATCGATCATATACACATTTTCTCCTAATCTTCCCAAAATCACAATCGCACTTTTACTCGTTCCGTATCTCGCCACATCACAGCCCAATATTATCTCATCAAACCTTTCCAAACTCTTCTTATCATAGCTCTTTTTCTCTATTACACACTTCTCCCTTACTCTCTCCATATCAAAAAAGTCATCCTCGCTCAGATCTCTCCACTCAGCTTCATACCAAACAGCGAACTCATCTTCACTCAACTCTTTCCTAATAAAATCAATCTCCCTCTCATCCATTATTCCCTCATTCACAGCCTCTTTCCACGTTATTCTGTATTTCTCAAAATTTTTTCCCACCCATGCGTCATACAAATAGCTATCTTTATTGTGTGGTGTGCCTATAACAAAAAGTAAGTTGCCACCGTCCTTCTTGTTCATTATCATTCTTAAAACCTTCTGTCTTAACACTTCTTTATCAATACTACCAGCCTCATCCACTATCACCACTTGTCCACCAAATCCCAACAGCCCTTCCGTATTGTTAGCCGATAAACATAATATCTTACTCCCGTTTTTCAATTCAATTCTTCCGATATTTCTTTGTACACGTCTAACCATCTTCCAGAGCCTTTTATTCCGCCATAAGTATCCCTCGATCCTATCGTATATCCCTTCTATTGCTTGGCGATAGATCGGCGCAACAACTAAAATCTCAATGCCCTTTTTCAATAAAGCCAACAGCAACGCCACTACACTCACAAACTCAGTTTTTCCTACTCTTGTGGCACTGACAATACAATATTTTCCACTTCCACTCTTTAAACCAAATGCTCTCAAAAGAACGTCTTTCGCAATATCTCTCTGGTAACTTGTTAACTCTAACCTCTCACCATTCGCCATTTTTAAGTTCTCAAAAATCCAATAATTCAATATCCTCTCCACTTTACCCTCGTTAATTCTCACTTCTCTCATCTTGTCCATGAGCTCTTTCATCTTACTTTTCAATAAAATGTCACTCGCCATCTATTTCATTTAAAATATCAATCTCCTCGCCGCTTTCTTTCATCGCCGCCATTAAATCATTCCTAAGCTCTGTCAACACTGAATTGACCATTTTTATCGTTGCAACGTCACCCTTTTCCAATCTGGACTTCAAAATCCTTAGCAATTCGAAGCGAAGTTCTATTATATCGTCTATGTTCTTGCCAATGTCATTCATAGCTCACCAACCTCTTTTAAGAACCATCGTAGTAAAATCTCGACCATCTTTGCCTCTCTTACCTTTAGCTCTTCACAGATCTCTTTAAATCTCTCATTCAACTCATTCGGCATCCACATCGTTAGCATAGCCATAATTTTTCACCCGGCATCACACGCCTTTTTCGTCCTTTTCGTCTTGTGGTGCACTTTCCCATTCCTTGACCAGCATTTCCACAAGTTCTCTCACGACTTCAGCCTTACTCTTGTCACTATCTTTGCAAAAATTGTCTAATCGCACCCAAACCTCATCATCAATCAAGAAGCTTCTGAGAACACTTCTCGCTGTCGTTGTCGCCATTATCATCACCTTCTCTTCTTTCTCTCCGTAAGAATTTCATTGATTAAACCAGCGCTGGCTTCTCCTCGCAAAATTGTATCGATCAATTGGTCGTTGTTATATACTTCCACCCCAGCCACGCACTCCCTAGCTGGCGGCTTGGCCCTTAACGCCTTTAGCACTTGACCTAAACTCATCTTTCCCTTTAACAAACCAGAAACTAAAGTATCAAGCGTCACTCCTTTTTGTATTGCGTAAATTTCTCCATTCAGATTCTTTCGTATCTTTGTTATTTTTTGGATATGTCTTTCTAGCATCTTCTCAATTTTTTCACTCTCAATCATATTTTTCTCCACTAATAATTTCGTTGCTTTAGACAACTCCCGAACCGTTCTAATCAAACTGTCGAGCTCTCCACGCATTTTCTCAAGCTTTATTTCAACTTCTTTAATATCACCCATACTACCACCCCCCTTTCCTTTCTCAATAAAATCCAGTCTTGCCATTCCACTCACATCAACAACCATTCTTTTCCATCCGCTCACTAACAATTTCCTCATCCCGCCATTAACAATGTTAAACACTTTCACCAATGGCTCATATAGCCACTGTCTCAACCCTCCTCCACCTTCATCAACAAATTCATAATCTTCAACTTCTACAATCATATCCGCTAAATCCAAGTACTTCCTCTCTAAACCTATCTCGGCATTCAATAATTCAATAAAACGACCAAATACACTTCCAAGCACTCCCAAAGCCTTTCTGAACATTCTACTCCAATTATAAAAACTCAAAGACTCATTCTCGTCTAAATAAACAATCTCAATACCATTTTCCTCCAACAACTCCAAAGCCTTTTTAGTGAACCCCATCTTTTTCATGAAAATAACAACTTTCCTTCCTTTCTTTCCTCTAAATCTCGAAATAATCTCCGATTTGACCATTCCAGCGTCTATTCTTCGGTTAAATCTCCAATTCTTAACCTCACACCAAATATCCTCGCCATTTACTTTAAAAGAGATATCTGGACCTTTTCCTATTAATTTGCCGATCCACTTCACATTAAATCCTAATGCTCTCAAAACTCTTTTTATAAAAAACTCACCCTGAAAACCGCTTTTTATATCCTTTTTGCTTACTAAAATCCCCTTTCGTCTCGCCTCATTTCTAATAGTCTGCTTGCTAATCTCAATTCCATAAAGCTCTTTTATCCTCCTAGCAGCACCACTAAAACCGTACTCATCGACTAATTTCTTGAATTCTTCATCAGAAAGAAAAGCTAACTCCCTTTTTCTGCCTTTTCGCCCAGTGATAGTTATTGCTGTCTTTGTTTTCACTGCATGCCCTTCTTGGGATTCTTTCCGTGCTTCTCTTTCTCTTTCCACTTGCCCCCACCATTTTAGTTTTCATGTTTGTTCTCCTCCTAAGTCCTCCTACATAATTATGTCAACCTTCTGATATATAAGATTTTCTGTATATTTAAATCTTTTGGAAATATTGGCTAAAAAATCAAGAGTATTTAAATCTTACCCTATATAAAGGTTATGTTTCACTTTCCACTCAGACTGAATCTCCTTTAACTAATACTCACATCACATACTTCCAAAAATGCCAAAAACCATTGTGCCCGCCCCATTCCAATAAAGAAGCCATTTTCTCAATAAAATCTCCACTTCAAAACAATATATCCTCTTTCCAATTAATCATTACACTCTTTTCACTACTCATCTTACTCTCGCCAGCCATCTGGTCACTTTATTCAGTAAAAGAAACCACTACAATCAATATCTCCCCGCCCAATATTCTTCAATCCTCTCTCCAATTCATTAAATATCCGAAAAAATCACTTCAACTCTTAAAACAACCACTCACCATACTTTATTTCCCGTTTCCACAAAAATCCATTCTTTTTCTCCCGCGGGGCATAAAAAATTTTAAAAGTGTGAAGTAATGCGATGGATAGTGTGAGTGTATGGTGTTAGTGTTATGTTCTTTATGTTCTTATCTTCTTATACAATAGGTGAAATTATTCCTCGATGATTGATTGAAGTGTTGGCAGTGCTTTTTTGTAGAAATTAATACTGTTGTTCATTTTTTCAAGATAGTTTGTCATTAAAACGCTTCCGTTGCTGTGACCAACCATAAACTTGATGATGCTCTCTGGCACACCAGCCTCTACCATTTTGTTAATGAAGTAATTCCTGCACCACTTTAATTTGATGGTACCTTTTAGATTCTTGTAGATGATCCTTTCGCTGATATACATTCTCATTAATTGTTTGGCAAACTCTGATGGTAGGAACGCTTTAAACGCTTTCTTGTTTCCCCTAATCCAGTCTAAATCGTAATAAGCTATCTCTCCATCGAAATGTAGTCTATTCGGATCGAATTCATTCAATATCTTCATTGCTTCACTTATTCTAATACCACTGTATAGTAGTAATTTCATTAACATCTTAATTCTTTCATCGTCATTTACCCTTAGAGCTTCTTTAATCGCTTCATCGCTTGGAACGTATGTGTCAGTGCCAGTCTTTTTCAATTTCAACAACTCTCTTAGTTCACTAGCAAACTCTTTTGTGATCAGTCTTTTCTCAAGATGGAAGTTTATTAAGTTGCGTATTGCTTTGATTGTCCAATTCCATCCACCATTCACATTGTCGAGTAAAGAGCTAAGAGTTTGTGCGTCTTTTATTGTTATGTTGTTGAGATGTTTGTTTAGGTATGCTATGTATTTCTGTGCTGTTCTGTGATCTATTCGTTTGTAGAGCCAGTTGGCGAATGCTTCTTTGACTGATGAGTAATTAAGGCCTTCCCGAGCCTCTAACCCGGGTTCAAATCCCGGCGGCCGCATTTTCTGATATTCTCACTGAATTAATCGTGTTTCTACTTAAAATAAGTCGCCTTAGTTTCATAAGCTGCTTTTCCAGTCCCTTTATTCGATTTTTCAGTTTATTTTCACCCTAAAATTGTCAGCACTAAAAAACAAAAATAGAGTCGAAGAAGATAAATTAGTAAGTTGTTAAGATTAGTTATTATCCTCCCTTCTGTCCGGTCTCAGATGTCCTATGTTGTTCCGGTACCTCAGGCATATCTGGAGTTTCTACTTTAATTCCTTCTTTTTCAGATACTGGAGGAAGTTCAGATATTGAACGACCTCTTTCTTCCAAAGCCTCTATTGCAGATTCTATGCCAACTTTTGATTCTTCTATCGCGCTTTGAATCGCAGCTTTTGCCCGTTCGGGAACTTTTTGCAAAACATCTTCTAATATTGTTAAGTGTATCGAGGTGGCTTTAGCAACTATTTCATGAACTTCTGATGGATCTTTGCCTGTTTGTTGCGCAATAGCAGCAATTTCCTCTCCAAATCGAGCGTATTTTTCATATTCTTCTGCTGCTTCAGCAGCTTCTTCAGCATTTCCCTTCTCAACAGCTTGTTTTGCTTTATTTATTCTTCCTTCGGCAACATTCATAGTAAGTTCAGCAGCCTTTTCTGGATTTTCTGTAGCCAATACTCTTAATGCCTCCTGATTGCCCTTTATTGACCTTTCTTTTGCGGCAGAAATTTTGTCTTTTGCCTGTTCGGGAACTATCTCCTGAACTTTATCCAGAATCTCCAAGTGATGGGAGGTAGCTTTAGCAACCAGTTCAGATAATTTTTCCTTTGTACTGGCATCCTTCGCCAAAGAAGCTATTTTATTTACCTCTTTTAATTCTTTCCCGTAATCTTCCAAGAGATTGTCAATATATTCAAGTTTACCCTTCTCAGCCATTGTCTTTGCCTCACTAAGTCTGAGTTCTGCATACTGGAGTCGTTTCTCTACCTTTGCTACCTCATCAAATGTGAAAAACAGAGTTATAGTCTCAAAAGCTCGCTTAAATCCGTATATCCACGAGTCGGGTGTTATTCCTGGATCTGGTAACTCTGGTTCTTGAGCATTCGCTACTGTAACCGAGAAAATCGCCAGAGTTATAATCAAGCAAAACACGAATCTTGCGTTCATTTTTTCCTCTTACTTAGCTCCCCATCATGATGACTACAAAGCTGTACTTAAAAGTTTTGCATTTTCCGATTTCAATTCGTTCAAATAAGCATACTCAGGTCATCCTCTTTTCAACATACCTTCCCCTTCTGTCTATTTCCTCAGCCCTCTTAAGGACTTCTTCAGCCTTATCAAATCCTCTATAGCCGGAAATGAATGATTCCTTGAGTTCCCTCCAGTTTTCGAAATAAGCTTTCAGGGACTCAAAATAGATGTGTATATCCACACCTCGTGGTTCAGTTCTGGCATCATAGAATGCAAGCCCGAAGTCGATGAAATAAATCTTCCCATCGCTGTAGATTAGGTTCATTGGGGTGATGTCGCCGTGTATAATCCCTGCCTGATGCAGTTTTGCAACATAAATGCCAAGAAGTCTGCTCAACTCCGTACTCATTATTTTTTTGAGGGGTTCTCCCTCTATTCTTTCCATAACAATTGTTTCCCTCTCAACATCCAGAATAAGAGGCGTTGGAATGCCTGCCCTCCTCGCTGCTGACATTATTTTAGCCTCGCTCCGTGTTCTTGTTCTTCGCAGGATTTTATCAAGTACGGCTATCCTGTATCCTTTTTTTTTCCTCGTCTTCGTAACAAAATCCCTGTAAATTCTGACCTCTGCCTCTCCGCCCAGATATACTATCTCAGGTTTCTCTTTAATCCCAGTTAACATCCACATCCTCCACCCTGAAATCAGGCTTAACGGTTGATTCCTCAATCTTCGTTGAATGTCCATTCCTATACATGAGCAATCCGAGATAAGCTATCATTGCCCCATTGTCTCCCATCAGACTGGGGGGAGGGCAGTAAAATTTTGCATCTCTTTCCCTGCACATAGTGTCAAGCATTTCCTGTAATCTTCTATTTGCCCCCACTCCTCCAACCAGAAGGAGTTCATCAGCCTCCAGATATGCCATGGCTCTCTCAGATACCTCGGTCAGCATTGCAAAAGTAGTTTCCTGAAAACTGAATGCCACATCCTCTTTTCTCACTCCTTCATCTAAGAGCTTCTGAGCTGCTGTGACAATACCACTAAAAGAGAAATCCATTCCCTTCACAGTATAAGGTAGCTCATAATACCGCTCACCCTCTCTCGCAAGAGCTTCAATCTTCGGCCCTCCTGGATGTTTTAAGCCCATGTACCTTGCAAGCTTGTCAAGGGCATTTCCTATCCCAATATCCAGTGTTTCACCAAAAACTCTGTATCTTTCCCCCCTTCTGGCAATAATCTGGGAATTTCCACCGCTCACATAGAGAGTGACCGGTTTTCTCGCCCCGGTTTTCCATCTTCCAACTTCCAGATGAGCAAGACAGTGGTTCACACCAACAAGAGGTTTTTTCAGCTTTAAAGAGAGGACTCTCGCTGCTGTTGCAACAATTCTCAGACAGGGACCCATTCCGGGACCCTGAGAAAAGGCAATAACATCTATATCCTCAGGATTTATTCTGGAGAGAGTTCTTCCAATAAGCTTTCCTATATTCTCTGAGTGATGCTGTGCAGCTTCTCTTGGGTGTATTCCTCCCTCCTTGGGAACATAAGGTTTGTTCTCCAGCAAAATGACTTCTTCTCCGCTGACAACTCCGACACTCAAACTCCAGGCGGTCCCCTCAATACCAAGGGAAATCATCTTATTTTATTTGCTTTTGAACTCTGTATATCCGCACTTTCCGCATGAAAGCCTATCTTCATGCTCAGCCAGAAAAACGCCCTCTCCACATCTCGGACAGAACTTTCTCTTTCTGATGAGCTTCTCTCCTTTTATTTCGTAAAACTTTGAAACAGTAATGTTCTCACCTCCTTCAGGCTTCCTCGGCTTCAGATGTGGGGAAGTTTCTTGCAATGACGTATTTTGGCTCTGTTTTCTGAAGATCTTCAGGAGTATCATATATTTTAATGTAGCTCACAGCCTCTCCCATTCCGAATTGTGGTTTAATGTAGCTCACCACAACTCTATTCGGATCTGCGTTGAAAAGTCCTGCAACCTTCTCTCTCACAGAATTCCTGGATGGTGTTGGCTCATTCTGATACTTCAGCCTTATGTAAATTTCCCTCCTTTTCAGCAGTGGATTTGTTGTATCCTTCTCAACCTCAATCTCCATTCATTCACCTCCAGCAATACATTCAGCATTAAACTACGGAATTCCATGCTTTTTGATGAGATTAATTACCTTATCTCCACTCTCAAGCTTCTCCATCCTGTTGAGAATGTCGAGTATTATATTTTTTTTCTCTGAATTAACCCTGAGAGCCACAACCCCTTCTCCAGGTTGACCATAAAGTACTAAAGAGTTATGTGGCAGGAGGTAAACGAGAGGGATTGTTGCAAGGTCTTCCTCACCCTCAACCACAATACATGTCCTCTGCTTATCCTCCAAGCTTTCAACTGCCCTCAAAAGGCTTTTTACAAGTTCAGGTGTGATGTGGGCAGGAGGGTTGTTTACCTTCTCCACCCGGTAATTTTCAATTTTCTTCTTTATGAAGTGAAGTTTTTCAGTATCAAAGGAGTCCCTGACTGTTTTGAAGTCAAGAACAGCAATATCAGGTTTGTACCCAACCTTTAATGTGTAGTAGGTTACATAATCCCCAACACATATTAGGGGGGTAAGAGTTCTTAGCTCTTCAATTTTTTTAACTGTCTCTATTCCTTTTCCTCTGTAAAGCCTTCCATGTGGTTTTGCGAGGTATCCTCTTAGTTCCTCGGGCAATCTAAGTCCCTGCATGATTATCAGTATCAGTCGACCTTTATCGTGTACTTTCCCGGGATTTTTATGCCGAGCTTCTGGGCTATCTGGCTGTTTTCCGGGTCTATCACCACGATATAGCCATACCACTCTTTCGTCATGTCTGTGCTCCCACAGTTCTTGCATACAAGCGAATCGTGACTGATGTACTTGCACTTCCTACATGCATAATCTGGCATCTCCTCACCCCAAAACCACTTAAACTTCAGTTTTTTCTGTTTCAAGTTTTTCAAGCTCTTCCTCAAGCCATTTAAGATTTCCAAGCCATGGCTGGCGCATGGTCAAACCAATCTTGCTCTTATCCGGTTCTCTTTCTTTCAGGCTCAGAGCAACAATCCTTGCCCTGACAAAATCTCCCTCCGAAAGTGCTTTCCTTGTCTCCTTTCCGATAAGTCTCTTGTTCTTCTCATCGAATATCACATAATCTTCCGTAATCTGGCTCATATGGAGGAGGGCATCAAGAGGACCTATTGTGACAAAGGCTCCAAATTCAACAACTTCCATAACCTCTCCCTCTACAACCTCTTGCATGGATGGTTTGAAGGTAATTGCATTGAACACAACATCATAGTAAACAGCACCGTCTCCCTCAATTATCCTACCCTCTCCCAAGTCCTCTATGTTTTCAATTCCTATAATCATGCCGTACTCTCTATCGAGCTTACCTTCAAACTGCTCCCATAGCAGATCTTCAATCACTTCGTTGATGTCTTCACCAAATCTTGAAGGCGGAACCCTTACAGTATCTCTAATCTTTATTCTCGCATACATTAGCATCACCAGAAATATATAAGCATAAAACCAAATGGCAGACAATATAAATTTTTTTCCTTCTATGAGTATATGCTATAACCTCCAGTTTCCCTTCAGTTTCCGCCATTGACCATTTATCTTGAGGTACTGAATGTGAATTCACATCTTAGATTCCTGTACACAAGCTTAACAGTTCCTCCAACCAACATATCCTTCCTTGCCACCCACACCACCTTCAGGATACTTCCTATCTTTAGTTTCAGTTCATTTGAAATATTTTTAACCCATTTCACCTGCTTTAAACTCTTCCACGATTTTCCATAATTTTCCAATTTAAAGTCCCTTCAACAAAGTTTAAAAACATGGATGGGGATAGCACTTAAAATGACGGCTAAGCCTCAAACTCCTGAAAGTATCCTGAATTCCAGTGATCTGAATTATGATGAACTCGGTCTTAGAGTAGGTATTGAGATCCACCAGCAGCTTGACACAAAAAGAAAGCTCTTCTGTAACTGTCCAACAGTCCAGAGAGATGTTCAAGATGCCAGATTCGAGTTTTTCAGATACCTGAGGGCAAAAAAAAGTGAAATGGGTGAAGAGGACAGAGCTGCAAGAGAGGAGGTTTTAAGGAGCAAGAAATTCATATACAAATTTTATGATACCACCTGCCTTGTTGAGGCTGATGAGGAGCCTCCAACCGAAATAAACCCGGAGGCTATTAAGATAGCCATTCAGGTTGCAAGAATGCTGGACATGGACATCGTTGATGAGATCCATGTGATGAGAAAGATAGTAATTGATGGAAGCAACACCACAGGCTTCCAGAGAACTGCACTGATAGCATATGACGGTAGATTTGAGCTGAATGGTAGAAAGATAAGGGTAAGTTCACTCTGTGTTGAAGAGGAGGCTTGCAGAAAGATTGAGGAAGGCAAGGGTTTTGTTGTTTATTCTCTCGACAGGTTGGGAATACCCTTAATTGAGATAGGCACTGAGCCAGACCTTAAAACACCTGAAGAGGCTCTTGAGGCAGCCAAAAAGCTTGGAATGATTCTGCGCTCAACAGGAAAAGTCAAGAGAGGGCTGGGAACAATAAGGCAGGATGTGAACATCTCAATAAAAAACGGGGCAAGAGTGGAGATAAAGGGTGTTCAGAGTCTGGATATTCTAGACAAGATCGTCGAAAATGAAGTTCTCAGGCAGCTAAACCTTCTGAAAATAAGGGACAAGTTGAAAAGAAGAGCTGCCAGAGTTGAACATACAATCCATGATGTCTCCGAGGTTTTCTCTGAAACCAAATCAAAAATTCTCAGAAGAGCAAAATTCAAGGGTGCTGTACTCCTAAAGGGTTTTGGTGGTCTTGTTGGCATGGAAATTCAGCCAGGAAGGAGACTGGGAACTGAGTTCTCAGATATTGCAAAAACCTTTGGACTTGGAGGAATATTCCACACAGATGAACTTCCTGCCTATGGAATAAGTGAGAAAGAGGTGGAGGAGTTAAAAAGACGGCTTGGTGCCGAAGAGACAGATGCGATAATAATCGCTGCTGGAGAAGAGGAGAGAGTGAGAAGAGCACTAACAAGAATATGTGAGAGAGCAGAGATGTGCAAATTTGAGGTGCCTGAAGAAACAAGAAAAGCCAACGAGGATGGCACCACCTCTTATCTTCGTCCACTTCCTGGCGCAGCACGGATGTATCCAGAAACTGATGTTCCTCCTGTAGAAGTGGATGATGATCTCAGAGAAGTTGAGATTCCCGAACTGATAGATAACAGAGCGAAGAGATATATGGAAATGGGTCTATCTCAGGATCTTGCATATGTGATGGCGGACTCCCCTCACCACAGCCTTTTTGAAAAATATTCTATGATCCTCCAGCCATCCTTAGTTGCGAGGATTATTCATATGATCCCCTCTGAACTCAAAAAAGATGGATACAATGTGGAGAACTTGAGCGAAAGACATTTCGAGGTAACCCTGAAATTCATTGCAGATGGAAAAATCGCGAAGGAAGGGGCAGAGAATGTCCTTAAAATTTTCTGCAAGAAAGCTGATGTGAATGAGGATGAGCTGCTATCCCTTCTCGGTACTGAAACAGATACACAGGAACTTGAAAGCTTTATTGATACTCTCCTGAGAGAAAAGGGAGATTTTGTAAAAGAAAGAGGAGAAGGGGCTTTTAAACCACTGATGGGGCTTGTGATGAAGGAATTCAGAGGAAAGATAGATGGAAAAATAATCGCTGAAACCCTGCAGAGAAGTATAAGAGAGTTTTTGAAATCCTGATTTGCTCTCCAAACCAAAAAATGATTGCAAAAATTTTGCCCCGATAATCGTAAAAATTTCTACCTCAAACCCACCTACAGAACTTTCTCTCAAGAATTTCAACAACCAGATATAAAGAGAATCCGAGAAGAGCCATCGTTATAATGCCAGAGTAAAGGCTGTTGTAGTCTGCTCTGCTCCAGGAATCAAGAATAAAATATCCCAGCCCCTGATTGGTGGCAAAAGATTCTGCAAAAAAGAGAACAGCTATGGCTGTCCCTATACTTATTCTCATCGCCGTCAGTATTTTTGGAAGAGAGGCTGGAAAAATAACATGTCTGTATACATCCCACTCTCCTGCTCCGAGAGATCTCAGAGAGAGGATATAGTAATCGCTAACATTTCTGGCGGCATCTCTGGCTGTGACGAGAATCTGGAAGAAGAGAATCATGGATATAAGAAATATTCTCGAAGCATCACCTATACCGAGGAGCAGGATTATAAGCGGGAGCAAGACGATGTGAGGTATGGGATAGAGAAGGTATATGAATGGAGATATGATGCTATCAATCCTGTCCCTATAACTGATGAGTCCAAGAGGAATTGCTGTAGCAAGAGCAATAATTATTGAATAAAGAACTCTGTATGCACTGACAGCCAGATGAGGCAATATATCTGGAATGCTGTAAATAAAAGACTTCAAAACAATCTGGGGAGATGGGAGGGCAGGTGAGGTGAAAAGACTGGATGCGACAAACCATATTAGAATCAGAATGAAAAATGCTATGAAATAAGCTTTAACTCTGAAATCATAGTTCATTCAATCACCCTTTCAACTGTTTCTCTAACTTCCCTGCATTTCTCAAAAAATTCTTCCTCATATCTGTATTCAGACCTGCCTGCCTTTCTATTCTCTATTATTCTTTTAACGGTACCTGGTCTTTCAGTGAGAACAACTATCTTTTTACCCAGAAGTACCGCTTCCTCTATGCTGTGAGTCACAAGAACGATTGTGGATGATGTTTCCTGCCATATCTGAATGAGAAAATCCTGAAGCCTTTCTCTTGAAAGAGCATCCAGAGAAGAAAAGGGTTCATCCATCAGCATTATCGATGGTTTCAGAGCAAGAGCTCTGGCAAAGGCTACTCTTTGTCTCATCCCACCCGAAAGCTGTTTTGGATAGGATTTTTCAAATCCCTCCAAGCCGATTTTTTTTATGAGTGTTTTTGTCGTCCTTTCAATCTCATCAGCCGGGAAATTCTGTATTTTCATTCCGACAGCTATGTTGTCTCTCACAGTTTTCCAGGGAAAAAGTCCATAGTCTTGAAGTATCAGAGCCACATCTCTTTGTGGCTTATTTACCCTCTTTCCGTTAATAAGGATCTCCCCCTCAGCATCAAGTAATCCTGAGAAAATTAGCAGGAGCGTTGATTTACCGCATCCAGATGGTCCAATTACTGAGCAAATTTCACCCTTATTAACCTTAAAACTCACATCTTTCAATGCCTGTGTTCCATCAGGATAAACTTTTGAAATCCTTCTTGCCTCAATCATCGTCTGTAAACAGCCTCGCTGTAGGGAATGGGGATTTCTATCAAGCCCTTTTTCAGAGCCCATTCAAGATAGCCGGAATAGAAACTTTCAGGAAAGGTTTCTGATTCTGGATACACTGGCATGCTGTAGGATTCAACCAGTGGTTCAGGTACTCTTGCTATTTCAATGAATTTCTCCCTATATGCAGAGGGATCGGAGTTGATCCTATTCACCGCCTCATCATAGGCATCAAGGAACTTCCTAAGTGCATCTTCATTTTCCTTTATGAAGGATGTTCTGAAAACAATAACGGTGTGGGAGATGCTTTCATCCATTTCCCCATCGGATACTATCTTTTTCGCACCCTTAAGCTCGGCTAAACTTGCAAGAGGTTCTGGAAGGGTTGCTGCATCAACCTTGCTGTCAAGGAGAGTTTGAAGTCTGAGAGGTATGCTCTTTATCTCCACCTTCTCAACCTCTATATCCCCAAGCATCCTGTCTGTAACATATTCTATTATTGTGTTGCTGGATATCGCCACCTGTCTTCCCTTTAAATCCTCAGGAGATGAGATGTCTGATCCTGGAGAGGCAAGTATTTTGAACACACCCTCCTGAGGTGTTTTTCCAAGACAGATTGAGACTATTTTTACATCTATACCTCCATTCCTCAACAGGATTACCGCAAGAGGGTCTGTCAGCACAGCATCTATCTGTCCTGAGGTCAGGGCGCTGTCTCTCTCAAGAGCACTCTGAAAGCGAACAACCTCAACTTTCAGCCCATGCTTCTCGAATATACCCTCCTCCTCTGCAACAACAAAGGGGAGGGCGTCCTCTATGGGCAGCACCCCAACTTTGAGTGAAATTTCCTTCTCCTGCGAACAGCCTGCAAGGGATACTGCTACTATAACTGACGCTATGATTAACATAAATGCTATTTTTAATGATGGTGCAGATTTCATGTGGTAAGATTTGCTGTTAGGGAAAAAAACTTTCGGTTTTTGGTTTTTCTCAAAATCATTTTTAAAACCAGAGAAAGAAAATCGATCAATGGATACCTTCAATATCAACCCTGAGTTTTTCAGAAGATACGAAAAAATCGACCCCAGCAGAGAGTTTATCGAATATACTTTCAAGCCGCTAAGACAGAGTATAAGACTGAATCTTCTGAAGGCAGATGAAATGCCTGAAATAGAGGGGTTCAGTTTTGAGAGAGTTCCGTGGTGTAAAGAAGGATATTTTGTGGAGGGTGAGGGAAGAATAACTAGAACGATTGAACACCAGCTCGGTATAATCTTTTCACAGGAGGCGAGTTCGATGATTCCAGCTATTGCACTTGAGGTGGAGCCGGGCATGAGGGTTCTTGATATGGCTGCTTCTCCTGGCGCAAAAACAACTCAGATTGCATCTTACATGCAGAATGAGGGCTGCATAATTGCAAATGATGTTAAATTTTCCCGCCTAAATATTCTCCAGTCCAACCTCCAGAAATGTGGAGTTCTTAATGCAGTTGTGACAATGATGGATGGAAGGAGCTTCAGAAAACACAAGAATGAGTTTGACAGAGTTCTCTTAGATGCCCCATGCAGCAATGTGGGCATGATACGAAAGAACTTCAAATACCTGAAATTGTGGAAGATCAGGGATGTTGAGAGTCTCGCAAGGCTTCAGAGACAGCTGATAAGAGCTGCATATGAGTGTCTGAAGCCGGGTGGGATACTTGTCTATTCAACCTGCACCCTCGACCCTGAAGAAAATGAGGGTGTTGTAAACCACCTTCTATCAGTAACTGATGCTGAAATAGAGAGGATAAAATTCTCTGTAAAAGGAAGAAAAGGGTTTACAGAGTTTGGAGAAATGAAATATGATGAAAGAGTCGTAAATTGCCTCAGAATACACCCTCAGGACAATGATACTGAGGGTTTCTTTATCGCCAAGCTTGTCAAACCGGGGTGAGAGGATGGATATCTCTGCAGAGGTTAAAAAGCATCTCAAAGAGCAGTTTGGTGTAGAGAATATCGATCTCCAATTTGAGGAGAAAGGGAAAGGAAGAATTTATGCTTTCAGAGCTTGCAACAAATTTAAGGCAGTTTCAAAGGGAATCTACTTTGCCACACTGGAAAAGGATGGTCTGAGGCTCTCCATAGAGGGTTCCTTCATAGCCGGGAGACTGGCTACCAAGAATGTGGTTGAAGTCAGCAGAGAACAGGCTCTGAAGTGGATGAGGGGTGAGAATCTGGAAATCAATGCGGAAGGAAATTATATAATCTTGAGGTATGGAAACTACTTCCTCGGCTGTGGTAAACACAGAAAGGGAGAAATACTGAACTTTGTACCAAAAAACAGAAGGATTGGAGATGCTGAGAATGATTAGATGCAGACTTAAGCTATATGATGAAAGGTTTGCTGTTATTAAAACCACAAAGCCTTTGAGGGGTACCTTTGCAGTTGTTGATGACGGGAAAGAGGTTACATGCGTAATCAGACAGAGTGAAATTCAGAATGAAATTCTTATGCAAAAGGATAAAGAATGTATTCAGCCGGATTTTAGGCTCATAACCTTTGATACAGATATTCCTTTCGAAACAGTCGGTTTTATTGCAGAGATATCAAAAGCTCTTTCAGATGAGGGCATAAGCCTGCTTGTTTTCTCTTCCTACTCAACTGACCACATTCTCATCAGAGAAAAGGATTACGAAAAGGCTCTGAAAAAGCTTGTTGAAATCGGATTTTGGATTTAAACTAAATTAACCGAATTAAACTAAAAATAAAAAGTTAGAAAAATCAAAATTCAGGCTTCTTCCACTTCCTCAATTTCTTCTATCTGTTCAACCTGTTCCTCAGCACTTTCATCCTCAACAAACCCATCAGTGTCAATGCTGAATCCCTTCACCTTGTAAACACCCGTTCCATTAAGTTCCACGGTTCCGCTTCCAACAGCATGAATTCTCAATCCATTTCCCTCAACTGTAACGGTTATGTCCTCGCCTTTAACCAGTATCCTTCCCTCTCCGGTGTATGTGACTGCTCCATCGTTCTCTTCCCTGTCCCCAAATCCGGTTGCAAATACTACACTATCTGCTGGAGCTGTAACAGTTCCGTTACCAAAGATCAGAACCTTGACATCTCCCTCAATTCTTGCATAACCTTCTCCGGCAGCAAACAGCACACCAGTCCCTTCGAGTTCAACACTGCCTGTCTTCTGGTTCTCTATGAATTTTATGATTCTCATAAGCTTGTGGTGTGACTCCTTGAGATACTGGAAAGCTGATTTCATGGCTTTGTTCTCCATGTAAAGAAATCTATTAACCTGCCAGTTTGTATCCAGCTCCATAAGTCTCTCTTTTGCCTTTTCAAGCTTTTCTTGTGCTCTTGCCATATCCTCATTGTATTTCTCAAGCCACCTCTCGAGCTCAGTAGTATCCTTGCCCTGAGCCTGGAACTCTTCAATCAATGCCTGAACCCTTTGATTTACCTCATCAGTCTTCCCGACGACTCTTTCCATAATATATATCCATCTCAGCCCTATAGCCTTCTTAAGGGAAACCTTTGCCTCCATCCACTCCTTCTTGAGTTCCCTGCCAGCTTCTTTCAGCTCTTCAACAGTCTGTGCACTCTCAATGTCCTCTCTGACAGCAGAGATATCTGAGATGTGCTCGTTTATCTCATCTATGAGTTCTTCAACTTCAGGATATGTTACATTGCTGTTCTCTATCTTCTCCCTTATGCTTGTCAGTGAAGCCACAGCCAGATCACAGCTTGCAAGAAGCCATTCCTTTGCCTCGTCAAAAGTGTCCTCATTTATAACTATTCCAAAGTGTTTGCTGTGCAGTCTTGCCTTGTCCCTCATGTATTTTTCTTTTATACTCTCCGCATCCATTGCATATGCTGGCACAACGAGGAGGAGTGCCAGCAGCACCGCTGCAATTTTACCAATTTTTCCCGCCATCACCTCGATCACCTCGTTAGTTCCTTGAATTCTGTTAAATTTAAGGATACTTTCTCCTTTTCCAGCTATTAACGATTTACGAAACTTTATAAAACTTTAAAAAGCTCTTAAACGCTTTATTTTACTTCAAAATACTTCAGAAGGCGGTACACAAAATCAATGATGGTGATTCATAACACCCCACCACATGATTGCCGATTGAGAAAAACTTAAAAGCAAGTTTACAAGCCAGATTTTAATGCTAAAATTCAGGGTTCTTGTTGTCCTTGCAGTAATCCTTCTTCAGGTGGTTTTAGCAGATGCTTCCATCATTCACGGAAAGGTTTTTTCATGGGAAACTCTCGATCCTGTCAATGGTGCGATAGTGGAGATAAACACAACTCCCGTTCAGAAAAAGGTCACTGAGAACGGAAGTTACATTTTCGAGTCCGTCCCTCCAGGAAACTACACTATCACCGCCATGTATATCTCTGAGGGGGTGAAACTCTATGCAAAAGAGAATATAACTGTAATCTCCGAGGGAAAGTATGTTCTTGATATAATACTCTTTCCGGAGATTGAGTTTCCTGAATTTCAGGACATAGAAGAGATAGATTTCACTATAGAAGAGGAAGGATTTAACTACTATTTACTGATTCCCGTTCTGGTTGTTGCTATAACTGGAGTTGCCGTTTATATCTTAAAAACAAAAAGGAAGAGGGCAGTAGTACCAGAGGTGGTTTTGCCCCCCAGAGATGAAAACCAGACATTCGAGTCGCTTCCCGATGATTTGAAAGAGGTTGTCGAGATACTCATTAAAAGCGATGGAAGGATGTCTCAGAAAGAGCTCAGGAGAAAGCTCGGATGTTCAGAGGCAAAGATCAGTTTGATGATATCAGACCTTGAAAGAAGAGAAATAGTGGAGAAAGTCAAAAAAGGGAGAGGTAACATTATCTTTCTGAGAGATGAGTTTTTGAGGTGACTTCTGCTTTACCTCTGCATCCTTTGCATCCTCTGATTCACTTATAAGCCACTCAAAAGATTTATCTTTATTTAGCATAATTGACTTCTGATGGATTTACCTCCAGAGATGCTCGAGAGAGCAAAAAAAATATCATCAGTAATCGATAAAAACGATGAGGTTCTCGTTGTCACACATATAGATGCAGATGGAATAACTTCTGGATCTATAGCAAAAATATCCCTTGAAAGATCTGGAATAGATTGCAAGATTATTTTTGTAAAGCAACTCTCAGACAGTGAGATAGAGGAGATTGCCGACACTAACCGCTTTACCTGGTTCACCGATCTGGGGAGTGGTCAGCTCAATTCAATAAAGTCAGCTGGAATAGACTTCGTTATCACAGATCACCATGTCCCCACAGGAGATTCAGAATTTCAGCTAAACCCCCATTCCTTCGGTTTTGATGGAAGTTACGAGCTTTCAGGATCAACTACAACATACATTGTGGCAAGAATGCTGGGAAGAGGACTTTTTGCAGGAAACATCGACCTGTCTCCTCTCTCAATTGTTGGAGCGGTCGGAGACCTTCAGGACTCAAAAGAGGGGATGCTTCTTGGACTGAACAGAAAGATACTGGAGGAAGGTGTTAGAGCTGGAGTTGTTAAGTGCATCAGAGATCTGAGACTTTTCGGCAAGCAGACAAGACCCCTTGTCAAGATGCTGGAATACACCTTTGATCCTTTTCTACCAGGGATAAGCGGGAATGAGAAAGGAGCCATAGATTTTGTTGAGTCCCTAGGAATTGGCGTGGAGGACTGGAAAAGATGGATTGACCTCGCCGAAGATGAGAAAAAGAGGATTGTTGATGGTCTCGTAAAGCTCTGCATTCAGTCCAGAACACCATTCAAAATGATAAAGAGGCTCGTTGGTGAGACATACATACTTTCAAGAGAGGAAGAGGGGAGCGAGCTGAGAGATGCAATGGAGTTTTCCACCCTGCTGAATGCCACAGCCAGATACGGGCACCATGAGATAGGACTGATGGTTTGCCTTGGAGATAGAGCCAGCGCTTTTAAAAAAGCCAGAAGCTTGCTTCAAAACCACAGAAAAAATCTGTCAGATGGACTCAGACTCGTTGATGAGATTGGAATAACAGAGCTTGAAAACATACAGTATTTCGATGCCGGTGACCAGATACTTGACACGATTGTTGGAATAGTTGCGGGAATGTGTTTCTCAAAAGCCAACAGAGAGAAACCGATAGTAGCTCTGGCTAAAAACGAAGAGGGAATAAAAGTATCCGCAAGAGCAACCCAGAGACTTGTTGAGAGAGGAGTACATCTCGCAAAAGCGATAAAGCTCGCATCAGAGAAGACGGGAGGAAAAGGAGGTGGGCACAGCATAGCTGCAGGTGCACTCATTCCGGAATCGGAGGTTGAAAGATTTCTCCGGGAGCTTGATAGAATAATAGGGTTGCAGATGAACTGATGCTATTTTTCAAATATTGCTGATCTTTCAACCAGATTAAGAACTCCGAAAGGATTAAATTGAAATCAGATATAAACAAAAAGGGTGAGTTTTATGGGGGAAAAGGTCAGAGATAGAGAGCATCACGAGCGACTTTTCAAAGCATCCCAGAGTCCAATCAGAAGACAGATCGTAGCCTCCATAGGCATTCATGGAAAAACGAGGGAAGAGATAAAAAAAGAGCTGAACTTGAGTGATTTTCAGATGAAATTCAATCTGGACTGGTTAATAAAGGAGGGTTTTGTTGTTGAGGAGGATGGAAAACTCAAGCTGACCGAAGATGGAATCGAGCTTCTCGAAGCTGGTTAAGTATTTTACAATTTTTTCATTCAGTTCTTTAACCAAAAGCTTTTATTATAACACATTCTTGATTTAATCTGTGAATAAACAGCTATCTGATGATCAGAAAATAAAAAGGTGTTAGGATTATGAGAGTTGGAGAGGCTTTGATTGGTGAAGGATATGAGGTTGCTCACATTGACCTCGTAGTTGGAGAGAAGAATGGCCCTGTGGGCATGGCTTTTGTAAACAGTATGTCGCAGTTATCAGCCGGTCACACACCCCTCCTCGCAGTTCTGAGACCAAACCTCATAACAAAACCACCGGCACTTATAATTCCAAAAGTAACAGTAAAGGAAATGGAGCAGGCTGAGATGATTTTTGGTCCTGCACAGTCTGCTGTGGCAAAGGCAATTGCAGATGCTGTTGAAGAGGGGATAGTGCCAAAAGATGAGGCTGAAAACCTTGTTGTAATAGTGAGCGTTTTCATACACCCAAAGGCACGGAACAGAGATAAGATATACTACTACAACTACGGTGCCACCAAACTCGCTCTGAGAAGAGCCATGGAAGGTTTTCCGGATGTGGAAACCATGTTATATGAAAAGGATAGATCCGTTCATCCCTTTGCCGGAAGAAGACTTACAAAGCTCTGGGATCCACCCTACCTGCAGATAGCAATTGATCTGCCAGACCTTGAAGAGGTAAAGAATGTTCTGAGAAACATTCCGGGAAGCGATCACATAATCTTTGAGGTGGGAACTCCTCTTTTAAAAAGATACGGTGCTGAGGTTATACTCGAACTGAGAAAGGAGAGGCCAGAAGGTTTCTTTGTTCTTGATCTGAAAACGCTCGATACAGGAAATCTCGAAGCCAGGATGGCTGCCGATGCCACAGCAAATGCTGTCGTGGTTTCAGGTCTTGCCCCAATCCCCACAATTGTTAAGGCAATAAAGGAGGCGGAAAAGACAGGAATTCTTTCGGTAATTGACATGCTGAATGTAGATAAACCTGCAGAGGTTCTGGAGAAGCTGAAGGCAGAAGGGGTTCTTCCTGATGTTGTTGAGCTCCATAGGGCAATAGATGTCGAAAACAAAGCTCTTCCACCGTGGAAATTCGTAAAGGATGTCAAGAAGTACGATGTGCTCGTCGCAGTTGCAGGTGGATTGAGACCCGAAAATGTTGGAGAGGCTATCGCAGAGGGAGCAGATATTCTGGTGGTGGGCAGGTCAATAACAAGGGCAAGGGATATAGAGGGAGCTGTCAGGAGATTCTTACAGTTCATGAAGCCAGATACTGATCAGTTCAGAGTAATGACTGACTTCTGAGGTGGATGGATGGGAGTGATTATAATAAACTTCAAAGCATACAAGGAGGGAAGCGGAAAGCAGGCTATTGAGCTTGCAAAGATAGTTGAGGATGTTTCTACAAGAGCAGATGATTATATCGCCATTGCTCCGCCCCTTCTCGATATTCAGGAGATTGTCTCACAGATTCAGGTTGATGTTTACTCCCAGCATGTCGATGCTGTGAGCTACGGAAGTCACACAGGAAGGATAACCCCTGAGATGATCCACGAAAAAGGGGTTAAGGGCAGTCTGATAAACCACTCCGAGTACAGATTGAAACTGGCAGACATTGAATTTCTGGTCTCCAGATTCAGAGAACTTGGACTCACCTCTGTTATCTGCACCAACAATGTTTCAACCACCGCTTCTGCAGCCGCACTTGAGCCTGATTATGTTGCAATAGAGCCGCCTGAGCTTATTGGAAGCGGGATTCCCGTATCCAAGGCCGAACCAGAGATAGTTGAGAACTCGGTCAGAGCTGCGAAAGATGTCAGCTCAGAGGTTAAGGTTCTCTGTGGAGCAGGGATAAGCAAGCATGAAGATTATGTTACAGCCCTCGACCTGGGAGCTGATGGTGTTCTGCTTGCCAGCGGAATTGTGAAGGCTAAAGACAGAAAAAAGGCTCTTGAGGAGCTTGTGGGTTTGAGATAGGTGATCTGATGTTTGATAGAGAAACAAGACTCCTCTTAATCTTAGGATTGCTCAACGATGCCTTTGCAGAGGCTCGAAGTATTTCCGTAAATCTCAGAGATTTCATAGGTTCACACCCGGAGATGGGGGAAGAAATTGAGGAGTTTGAGCTTTTAGATCTTCTAAATCAGGTTTCCGAGCTGGAAAGGAGAATAGATGAACTGATGAGCAGTATAAAAAAGGAAGTTTATTCCTGAAACGGCTTAATACTCAGCTATCAAAATTTTTTATTATTTCAGAAGTCATCTCTTCTGTCCCGAGACTTCCCCCAAGATCCGGAGTCGTCTTTCCTTCGTAAATTGTTTTCTCAAGCGCTTTCTCGATTTTTTCAGCTTCATCAACATAGCCAAAGTGTCTAAGCATCATTGTTGCAGAAAGGATCATCGCCGATGGGTTTGCTATTCCCTTTCCAGCTATATCCGGAGCTGATCCATGAACAGGCTCGAAAATAGATGTCTTCTCACCGATATTCGCAGATGGAGCAAGTCCAAGACCTCCAACAACTCCGGCAGCCAGATCAGAGATTATATCTCCGAACATGTTGGTTGTAACCACAACATCAAACCTCCAGGGATCAAGAACCATATACATGCAGGCTGCATCAATGTAATATTCATTAAACTCTATATCGGGATACCTTTTTGAGACCTCTCTGCACACATCCCTGAACATACCACAGGTTTTTCTCATCACATTTGCTTTGTGAAGTGCTGTAACCTTCTTCCTCCTCTCCCTCTTTGCAAGACTGAAGGCATACTCTGCTATTTTCTGAGATGCTTTTTTTGAGATGATCCTTACTCCTGCTGCTGCATCCTCAACCTCAAATTCTATCCCCTTGTAGAGGCATTCGGTATTTTCCCTGACTATAACAATATCCACATCTTCAAAAAGGGATTTTACACCCCTGAATGTTTTTGCAGGTCTTATGTTGGCGAAAGTATTCAACTCTCTCCTGAGTCTGACGATAACATCCGCTGCAGTCTCTCCAGCTGCACCAAAAAGCACAGCATCACTTTTTTTGCATAACTCAAGGGTTTCTTCAGGAAGAGCCTCTCCGGTTTTTTCCTTGGTTTCATCACCAGCCTCTCCCCACTCGTACTGAAAGGGAAAATCGAAAGCAGAGAGTACTTTGAGAGTTGAATTCATTACCTCCTTACCTATACCATCCCCTGGTATCACAGCAATTTTTTTCATGATCTCCCTCTGTAAAGCTCCCTTGCAAACTCCACCAGCCCACCCTTTTCCATTATGTTCTCAACGAAGTCCGGAAGGGGTGTGATAGAGTACTCCTCACTTTTCGTCAGGTTTCTTATAACACCCTTTCTGTAATCGATCTCGATCTCATCTCCCTCCTCGATTCTATCAGTGTCTCTGCATTCAACAACCCTTAAAGCAAGATTTATTGCGTTCCTGAAGAATATTCTCGCAAAAGATTTTGCCACAACAGCTTCTATGCCTGTAGCCTTCAGCGCAAGAGGTGCATGCTCTCTGCTGCTCCCACATCCAAAGTTTTCTCCTGCTACAACGATGTCTCCTTTTTTAACCTTCTCTGCAAAACCAGGATTTATATTCTCGAAAACATGCTTTGCAAGTTCTTCCGGTTCGTTTATTACAAGGTATTTACCCTGAATTATGACATCAGTATCGATGTCATCTCCGAACTTCCAGACTCTTCCCATGAACAGCAGAAAGCATTCCTACTTAAAAGCTTAACTACTCTATTTTCAGAAGGAAGTACTCCTCCTTTTTCGCATTCGATACCTCGTGCGCGATTATCTCCCACCCAATCTCAGGAATTTTACTGTCTATTCCTGTTTTAGCGACAAAAAGGGCATATCCTTTAACAAGTGGAGAGAATCTACTGAGGGCTTTAAGAGAGTCTTCAGGTTTCAATGTCAGATCATTGAGAATAACATTAAACCTCCCGTATCTCCTGAGAGAATTTATGTCAATTCTGAAGGCATCTTCAAAAATTATTTCCACATTCTCTCTTCTGATTTTAGAGAGTTCTTTCTCAAATTCCCTGCTGTACTCAATCCCGAGAACGAATTCTGCAATTTCAGAGGCATAGAGTAGGAAACCTCCAGCACTTGAACCAAGGTCAATGATTCTGCTGCTCTTATTTATGAAGCTCCACTTCTCATTCAGATTTTTCAGCTTCCAGTAACCCTTTGGCCTCTCCTCCCCTAAAACCTCAATTTTTACGGAAAAGTTCACATCCTCCGAATGTTTCTCAATCCTTCTACCATCAACAAAAACCTCTCCCCTCTTTATTGCTTCCTTTGCCTTCTGTCTTGTGGAGAAAAAACCCCTCTTCACGAGCAGATGATCGATCCTCATTTTTTAATCTCTCCACAAATCTTTTCCTTGGCTCATCCTTTTGCCCTTTTTAGACCTCTTGGCTCTTTGATTTTCTCCAGTCTCTCATCAAATATATGATTCCTGCAAACCCAAGGCTTGTTGTGATCAATCTAATCAGATCCCCAATATAGGGAAGTCTGAAAGCAATAAATAGGACTAAAAACCCTGCGACAAAGTATAGATACGGATTTCTAGTTTTTGAGGAAATAAGGGCCTTTCCTGCTGTATATGAAACAAAGAGATTTGATAAAAGCAGTGCAATGGTGAAGGCTGCAAGAACCAAAAGTGCAGATGGTATCCCTACCACAGAGATGAACAACAGAACAATAATTATCGCCGAGACTATTATTCCTCCCAATCCTATCAGTACCCGTTTTATGAGTTCCATTCCACCAACTTCAATCTTGGAATTTGCCCTTTCAAACAGGTCAGATTCAAACCACAGCATGATTAGACCAAGTACGAGAAATCCTGCTGCAAATATTTCAGAAAGGTACGGTGGCAGGATTGTTGTTTCTTTAAAAGTCTGCTTTCCCATGATTGTGCCATGGTTTTCGAATGTTCTTCCAAAAACGGTAAGATTTCCCTTTATAAATCCTTTATTCTCCATCTTCCCACCGGCAAGAAGAACATCACCATTGATTTCAGAGTTCTCTTCTATCACAACCCCGCCCCCGGTGGCAATAACGAATCTTCCCACATTTCCACCAACTCTTACATCTCCTCCGGCTGCAATCAGCTTCCCTCCCACATCTCCCTTTAAGTCAATTTTACCCCCTGTAGCGATCAGATCACCACCTATGTTATTTAAAATATCTACCTCCCCACCTGCAACAATAAGATCGCCCTCTACAGGGGCTACTACCATCACCTTTCCAGCCGAGACAATCAAATCTTTCTTTGGTTGATCGATAACAACCTGCCCACCTGATGTAACTTCGATTGAGGTTACTGGAACTATCAGAGAAATTAGAACAACAATCAGAAAAAAGATTGCTAAAAATCCAGATTGTTTTCCCATACTATGTCTAAGGGTTTACCCATATAAATCTTTTTTCAGGTTGTGTTTAATGAACTAAGTTCACTGATCCCAGAACAGCCTTTTCTGATTTCTCATGACTGGGATTTCCCCTTCTTCTGCCGTTTTAAGGTGGTTTATCCACTCTTCAGGGGCTTTCTTGCTTACTCCACCATGTGAAGTTATCCTTTTTCTGACCCTCATCAGAACTGGAGAGTTTATCGCCACTCCCGCTACAAGAGCCTGACCTTTTGTAAGCCCAGGTAGCTCCTCTATCAGCTCCTTACCAATACTTTCCACCGATGCTCTGATATTTTCCTGATCCGCAGGATTTACAATCCTCATTATTACCTGTGTCATACACTGACTCAAAATATCTGAGTCGATTTTTGATGGCCTCTGACTTATCAGACACACACCCATCCCAAACTTTCTGCCCTCAGAAAGTATTGTTTTGAGTACATCGAAGCTTTTTGAATCCTTGGAGGCAAATCTGTGAGCCTCTTCAACTACCACAAACACCGGATATTCAAGCTTTTCACCAGGTAAACCTTTTTCCGAATTTATTCTGGCATTCAAAATCCTTTTCAGGAGCACCGATGTTAAAAGCTGTTGCTCAATGTCACTCATCTCTGACATCTGTATTACTGCCACCATACCCGGTCTGAGGATTTCTTTCAGCAGAATGTGATCAAAGTCATCAATTATTTCCACACTCTCAATGTATCTCCTTATCCTCCATGTGAGAGCCCTTGCTGTTACATCCTCTTTATCTGCTATCTCTCTAATTTTTTCCAGCAGAGTTTCTGAAGTGAATTTTGTTCCCTCTATTTCTCTGTAAACAGAGTTAAGAATCGCTTCCATTTTGTCACTCAGTGGTGGCAGAGCATTTATCAGCTCATCATATTCAAGCTCACAGAGCCTTATTTTGACCTCACCCTTACCAAGAATCTTTACCCTTGGCCTGTATCCATCCTGAACAAACTCTTCTCTTCCCTCCACTTCCTTAAGCGTGTGATACTCACCATGGGGATCAAGTATTAGAACTGCTGCAGAATTGTAAGGCTTGAGCAGTTCTTCAACCAGAACACCTGCAAGATAGCTCTTCCCACTCCCAGTTGAGGCAAGAATGCACATATGCTCGCTTACTATCAGCGAGGTGTCAAGAACAACAGGAACATCGTCATCTCTGTTCAGAAGAAATCCAATGTGTGCAGAACCTGTCTCTCCAGCTGCTTTTTTCATCAAAACATCTTCAATGACCTCTTTCTCAGCAATAAAAACCTGCTGACCTGGTTTTGGAGTTACTCTTGGATTTACAAAACCGAGGTCATTGTCGTAATAACCTATTATGCCTGCAGTAACTTCAAAAAGCTCAAACTCTGTTGTATCAAGACCTAAAGCTTTTACTATTCTTTCAGGACTAATATGGGGTTTTGAGAGATATATATCCGGAAAAGGGCGAAGAGGTTTTTTTCTAATAACCCTGCAAATAACCTTCTTCCCATCCCAGATATAATAAACGAACTCACCATTACGCAGCGTGTTTTCAGGTGTTATGAAGTTGAAATTTACTCCCTCCGATGCCTTTACAAGTCCAACAGCTTTCATAGTTCCACCCCTCTCAACATCCCATACTCCACTTCAGCCCTTATTATTTCTATAACCTCTCTTTCCTCAGGAATTGCATCCATTAGAGTGTTAAGATACTCTTTGACTATCCATAGCCTATCTCTGCACTTCCTTATAAGTGAAGTCAAATAGGGCATACAGAATTCACCATTAGAAAAGTGAATTTCTCTCAAATCAGAAAAATCAGCAAGTTCAACATCTTCTCCCGGTTCAGGGGGACGCTTACATACAAGAGAGATGCACTTTGCAATCCTTCCCCTTAAAGCGAGGTCTGGCATAAATTTCCTTACTTTCTCCGCATCAACATTCAGGTATTTCACAATCTCCGGCTCCTCATGAATTATGTCCACAACTATTGCAAATGTGCCGGATGTTTTCACTATGTCACCAATCTTAAGTTCTCCCTCAACCTCAAATTCATCATGGCTCAAAAGGCGTTTAACCTTCATAATCCCACCTTATCTTTTTGATAGATATTTCATCGAAATTTGTTTTCCAGTTTTTGCTGCAAGAAATAGGCCTATTGCCTCTCTCTCCTTTTCGCTTATTACAGCATACCTGTGGGCTCTTTCCAAAATATAGGGGTAGTTCCTGGTTGAACCTATAAGGCATTCAGCTGCTGCTATTTCCATAAATTTGCTGTGGTCATCAGCCATCCACCCAGGAAACTCTATGCGAACCGGAAAGGCATTCAACTTCAGGTAAGAGAAGTAAACATCGCTCCTGTATCCGCTAATATCTCTCTCACACTTTAATGGTTCAGTGTATTCAAATCTCCTGAGATGGGTTGATAAAAAGAGAGCGTCATGAATGAAGGGGTCTGAAGTCAGATCTCTGGCATAACTCCTCTCTATGAACCCAAATACAGGAGTTTGATTCATTTCACTGCTCTGGAGTAGTTCATTGACGGATTCAATGTAAGCGTCTCTCAACTCTTTTCTGAACTGTGATGTGAAGGAAAGTACAAAACTACCATCCATGAAGAGATAGCTCTCCCCAGCCATCTCAATTTCCTCGATGAGTGATTGTATCTCAAGTTTAAATCTCTCAAAGCTTGCATCTTCGTTGAGTCCTATCCACTTACATCTGTAATCGACATTGAACCTGGCTTTACCGTGTAAAACAGCGACTTTCGCAACCTGAACGGCTCCAAAAGGAATTCCAAACTCTCTGAGATGATTTATCTGACTTCCATCAACCCCTACAACCCTCACATCATTGAGAACCCCGAACTCCCAGTCCCGATCAACATTAAGTCCAAACTTTTCTATATCCTGAACCTCCACTTTTCTGGACTCTTCCCTTTTCATGTGATCTAAGAAGAGGTGAGCGGATTCGATTATCCTCGAATTCAATACTTTTCCAACATGGAACTCCATAAATCTCCCCTCTGATATCAAATCTCAATCAGCCATATCAGCTCCTGACCTTTGAAACTCCATTTTCCTTCTCTATCTTAACAGCGTTTTCAACCATCTCCTCAAAGGTATCGTCATGACTTATCACAAAAATCTGTTTGAATCCATCTATCCTTGACAGCTGAGTTGCAAGGTTTCTTCTCCTCAACTCATCCATATTCTGGGTTGGCTCATCAAAAAAGGCAACTCCAGCAGTTGAAAGGATGCTCAGAAGTGCAAGTCTGATTGATATCGCTGCACTCATCTGCTCTCCTCCACTCATCTGGGCGAAATCAATATCCCTCCCTCTGTACTTTGCCCTGATTCCGAAGTCCTCAGTCCACCTCAACTCCCATCCGTAATCTCCCATTATCTCACAGAATATTCTGTTAGCCTCGACTGATACAGCCTCAACATATGCTCTGGTTATCTCCGGGATGGCAAGCCTGAATATGTCTCTCAAATCCCTTATAAACCTCTTCTTATCCTCAAGCCTTTTTTTCTCCTCATTTAATTTCCCAAACTCCCTTTCCTTTTCTGAGAATTCTTTTAACCTGATTTCTCCCTCTTCAAGATTTCTCACAATCTCCTTAAGCTCACCCTCAATTCTACCCCGCTCGGCCACAACCTTCATCAGTTCGGTTTTCATTCTGTCAAAATCTTCTGGGTTGAAGCTTTCTGCAAGCTTTTCCATTTTTTCCTGTTCCTTTCTCAGCTCATTCTCAAGCTCGTTAATCTTTGATCTGAGATTAATGATTTCATCTTCCACCAAGGGTTTCTGCTCAAAAACCTTCAGGATAGAAATGTACTGCTGGTAAAGTGGTTTTTTTCTGTTCATAAGGTCTGAAAGTCTGTCTATTTCATCCATTAGTCCCTTATACCTTTCCCTAACTGGTTCAAGAGCTTTTATCTCCTTCTCAATTTCTGATGTTCTTTCTTTCAGCTTTTTAATCTCTTCAAGAACCCCGTCTTTTCTTGAAATCAGTGCCTCAATCCTGCTAAGCCTGTCGTTACTTCCCTTAACCTTCTCATAATCTGCCAGCAATTTATCTTTCAGTTTAGTTTCCTCTTTTCTCTCCTTTACTTTTTCTAAAATCCCGGAAAGCATTTTGTTTTTTGCCTCCAGCTCATATTCAAGACCTTTTAGAGTGTTTATTTCTCCTCTAAGTTTCTGAACAAAGCTCTCAAGGGTCTGTTTTTTCTCAAGGATAGATTTTGCCTTTTCAAGGGCATTCTCGAGGGCATTTATCCTGCTGGAAATATCCTGAATTTTACTTTCAACCTCATCTCTCTTTCCTGCAATTTTACTGCAATCGATCTCAAGAATAGGGCATTTATTGGCTCTTAGCATTTCAAACTCCTTCAAAAGAGTTCTCCTTTCACTTTTCATCACTGTTAGCTTTTTCAGAATTGATTCATACTTTTCATCAGCATTTTCAACCTTCTTTAGTTTATCCTCTGCATCTAAAAGCTTTTTCTTCTTTTCAGATGACTCCGCAATCTTTCTGGATGTTTGCTCAATCTCATTCTGAAGTTCTTCAAGTCTTTCTGTAAGCTGTTTTATTTCAGCCTCCGCAATCTCAATACTCTTTATTCTTTCAACCAGTTCATTTTCCTTTTTAGCTAAGGGGAGAATTTTTTCTCTGACTGTCTCATTCTCCTCTATCTCTTTAAGTTCGATGTTCAGTGAGGCAAGTCTTGATTTAAGAGTTGCAAGCTCTGTTTTAAGACTTGAAAGTTTCTCATTCTTTCTCGAAAGTTCCCTCTCCTCTGCCTTTAGTCTGGTTATTTTTTCTTCCAGCTCAACATACTCTCTGTAGTCTTTCTCAAGTTCTTTTATCTCCTTCTCAACTTTTTCAATTTCTTCACGCCTTTTTTCAGCTTTTTCAAATTCTGACTTGGAATGATTCAGAGATGAGATTATTTCCCTTATTCTAACCTCCGTCCCTGTAATTTCCTCCTTTATTTTTTCAATCTTCTTTAGCTCTCTTTCGAGGTTTTCAAGGAAGGAATTCCTGTTTTCAAGTTCCTTTTCGAGCTCTTCTTTTCTTTTTCTCAACTTTAATATCTCCCTTTCAAGGATTTCTTTCTGTTCAAGCTCTTTTTGAAGACCATAAATTTCCTTTTCAACCTCAGAAAGTTTATCCTGAAGCATATTTTCGTATTCTCTGCTTTTTTCAAAGGCTTTCTTATAACTCTCCACTCCAATGAGAGGTGAGAAGATTCTATCTCTCACACTGGGTGGTTCAAGGAATTGAGATGTCATTTTTCCCTGCAGAACGCCTATTGCGTTCTCAAAGAACATTTTGCTGTCACTTTCAATTCCAAAGGCATTTCTTATCCACTCTACAACCTCCCTCCCCTCAGCTACCCTGCCTGTCTCAGGATCATTCAGATAGTACTCAACTGTCCCGCTTTCACTTATTTTCCTCACAGCCTCATAAACTCTGCCATCCTTTGCCAGAAATCTGACCTTGATTCTCCCTTTCTTTGCCCCTCTTCTCAAAAATTCAGAGATTTTATATGGAAGGGAATCGAAAAGAACGAAACCGATAGCCTCAACTATGGATGTTTTTCCAGCTCCGTTTTCCCCTATTATGGCATTCAGCCCGGGGGTGAAGCTAAACCTTTCCAGTTCATAGCTTTTTATGTTTTCGAGTTCTACCTGCAGAATCAAGGGCACTCCTCCAGTCCCATTCTTCTTCGACATCCTCAAAATCTTTCTTTTTTTCAGCCTCCGCATCTGACTTTTTGGATTTCTCGAGCTTTTCAGATACCTGACTTTCTGAATATTCCCCAGGTTTTACAGCTTCTTTTCTTGTTCTGTGAGTCAAAACATCCTCAACCATTTTATCCACTTCAACAAGGTTAAAGGATGAGGAAAAGATTCTCTTAAAATTCAAAACCTCATCAGAAATATCCCCATAGCTGTAATTTTCAAGCAACTGGGATATGACACTTCTTTCTATCGACTCCTTTGACTCCAGATCTGGAAGAGATGGTTTAAAGATGTTCCTTACCTCCCAGTGAATTCTAACAAGCAGAGGATCAAAAAAATCAGATATTATTTTCCTCAAATTTTCCTCTGAAATTGCAGACCTGACTGCTCTTTCCACCTCAATTTTTAAATCCACAACAGGTTTATTTTTTTCTCCAACCTCTGCCCTTTTTGCTCTTATAAAACTTTCAAATTCATTCAAATCCGGACTTTTCATACTGTAATCGAGAATCACAAAATCTCTTGGAGTATAAAAGCTGTTAACAAGAGAGAATTCAACCCTATCATCCACCTCCACAAAATAAATCCCCCTTTCATACTGGGTTTCTGAAATATCGCAGGATTCAAGACTCCCCGGGTTGAAAACGAGGTTTCCCTCTACAAAGGCTCTATGCAGATGACCGAGAGCAATATAATCAACTTTCCCTCTCAGCTTGTGAAGCTTTGCCGATGGAATGCAGCCGTACATGTTCTTAACATATCCTTCAACACCGATATGTGCCATGAAAATCGTAAAATCAGATGATTTGATTTTTCTAACATACTCATCAAGAACCTTCTCGGTCAGAGAGCCGTAATACTTCATCCCGTATATTCTGGTTCCATCTATTTCAAAGTAAGCCCCGTTCTCTCCATCCCACTCACGAAGAACAACCCCGTCAGAGAACTCTGGTTTCAAATTTATTAGCAGACCACTTGATGCAAGGTAATCCATCCATGAATAGTTCTCCCTGAAATAAGTAGAGTCGTGGTTTCCTTCAACAGCTATAACGGGTATTCCAGCCCTCTCAGGAATTTCAAGAACCTTCCTCGCCTGAAGTAAGGTAACAGGATCCATCTCAGTTTTCTTGTGGAAAAGATCGCCAGAAATGAGTATGAAATCAACCTCTTTCTTTACCGAGAACTTGATTGCATCAAGAAAAGCCTGTGCAAAATCCATCTGCCTCTCTTCGCTTCCATACTGTCTGTTACCCAGATGAATATCAGCCATATGGACAAATTTCACAGCTTTAAATAGAGTTAGAATGATATTTTAGTTTTGTCCATTCTGAAAGTGCTTCAGGAAATTGCTTCAACCAAACATTTTTCTGAAGAAACCTTTCTTTTTGCTTTTTTTATCCTGTTTATCCTTTCTTTTACCTTCCTTTCTCTCTTTTTCCTTCTGTTTTTTCTTCTCTTTTTTAGTTTCCTTCTCTTTACTACCTTTCTTTACTTTCACAACACTGACAGATACTCCACCATGTCTGCTCTTTCTTGTTCTTATGTTCACAATAATCGGCTTTTCAAGCTCGGGATTCACCACCATCGCCGTTCCTGGAGGCAATCGCTTTATCTCACCTACCATTTCCGAAGTCAAACCTTCGACTCCCTTTTTTATTGCATTCAAATCGTTTGGGTTCGTTATTCTCAGAATTATCTGCGTGTTGCACTGGCTGACCACGTTCTTATCAACCCTCGCAGGTCTCTGGCTTATTACGAGAAGTCCAAGACCAAATTTCCTCCCCTCACTTGCAATCGTTCTCATTATCTGTGTTGAAACAGCCTTTCCCATTCCTCTTTCTGGAATAAAATTATGTGCTTCCTCGATGACTATCATACCCGGTGGAACTTCTTCCCTTTTCCTCATCTCAAAGAGTCTGCTGCAAACCCTTGAAACTATCAACTCCTGATGCTCCGGAGGGACTCCCCTCATATCAAGAACGATTGCTCTATCCTTCTGAAGAAGGATGTCAATGGGAGTTGGATCCTTTCCAAACAATCCAGAATCGAGGATCTTTTCCAGATGTCCGAGCAATCCAATCCTTGCATTGTGTTTGAAGCTTTCAACCTCTGATATTATGTCCTCAATCGTGTAGTCCTCATCTCTCAAATTCTTTATCGCCTGATAGAGGAGAGCTTGCTGAGTAGAATTTGTTATCCCCGTGAGATCAACTATCTCCTCCGGGGTGAGATTGGTACCATCAAGCCTGAGAACTCCATCAGCCCTGTCCAAGAAAGGAGAGTTTGGAGGTACATAAACTCTTATTTTATCTCCATAACCTTTTGGAGAGATCCCATAGTAACTCATCTTTTCAATTTCTTCTGGATCGTCATTCGGCTCCTTCAGTGAGGCATATTCTCCATGAGGATCTATGATAAAAAGAGGTACTCCCCTCTCTATCAACTCCTCTATTATCACTCCTGCAGTATAGCTCTTTCCACTTCCGGTTTTCGCCAGAATACAACAATGTTTCTGAACAAGTGAGTTTGCATCTAGGTTTACCCTGATGTCGGTGTCTTCAATAAGGCCGATATAAACTCCATCTCTTTTTAAACCTAGTACCTCAACTATCATCTCTTTATCAGCCTTGAAAACATTCTCTCCAGGGACAAAAGGAGTTTTTGGAACTCTCAAAAGACCTTTGTCATCTCTACTGCCTATAACATAGGCTTTTGCTATGTATGCTTCCTTTTCAGCCTCTCTACCTTTAAGAGCATCTGATTCTTTCAAATCAGTTGTGGCTATAATATCAAGAACCTGAGCAATAACCCATCCATCAGAGTCGTTCCATACTTTAACATAATCTGTTCTTTTTACTTCTTTTGGCTCAAAAACAACAAAACTGAATTCAGTAGAGCTCGCCTCACCGAAAATTCTCCCAACAAGACCCTTCATCAGATTTCATTGGATTGAGAGATATTAAAAAAGTTTCTCAAACTCCCATGATACTGTGAAAGAAATAAAAAATAAAAAGTGATGAAGCTAAAGCTCATCAAAGGTGATGACTCTGATACTGGTCGGGATTTTAACAACACTACCAAGTCTGACTCCAATCAGGTAGTTGATGTTCCTCTTAGCTGCAAGGTCAATAACTCTCTGAGTTATCACTCCATCAAACACTATCGTTTCTCCCTTAGTGTTGTTTGTTTTCAGTGTTTTCACCAGGTCCCTCACAGGTATTTCCTTGACGAGGTTGTTCCCTTTATCAAGGATCCTTGCTATTAACTTCCCTTCAACCTCTTCCTTGTGCTTTCTGAAAATGTCAAAGACCCCTTCCTTTAGTGCTTTTCTTTCCTCCTTTTCAATCTTTTCCTCTGTTTTCTCCCTGAGCTTCACTTCTATTCCTTCTTCCTTAGTTTCTGTGTGTCTTTCTTCCCTCTCTTCTTTCACTCTGTTCTCTCTGCTTTCTTTAACCTTGATTATATGTACCTGCTCAACAGGTATTTTGTTTCTCAGGGCTTTTATTATCTCCTTCTGAGTTAGATCTTCGACTCCCTTGCCTTCTGGAGCTCTTGCAACATAATCAATTTCAGCAACCTGGAGAAGTTCTTTGAGTATGAGGTCTCCACCTCTATCTCCATCTAAGAATGCTGTAACTGTTTTCTTTTTGCTTAATTCAACTATGGTTTTGGGCACATTTGTGCCCTCAACGGCAATCACATTTCTGATTCCGGTTTTGAGTAGATTGAGCACATCTGCTCTTCCCTCAACCACAATTATTGCATCAGACTCATCGACTGTTGGACCTGCTGGAAGTTTCTCCTCACCATACTCGATTATCTCTTCTGCTCTCGCCGCCTGTCTGACGAGGTCTCCGATCTTCTCTGATTCAATTTCAGGTTCCTCAAAGAGGTCTCTTAGCACATCCTTAGCCCTCTCGACAATTTTCTTCCTCTTTGTTGCCCTGACATCCTCTATCTTCCTCACTCGGATTTTTGCCGCACATGGTCCAACCCTTTCGATTGTTTCGAGAGCTGCTGCGAGTATTGCTGTTTCCACTTTGTCAAGGCTTGAAGGGACCTTTATCTCTCCGTAGCTTTTTCCTCCCTTGCTCTCTATTTTAACCTCTATCCTTCCAATCCTGCCAGTTTTCTGGAGTTCCCTTAAATCCAGTTCGTCTCCAAGCAAACCCTCAGTCTGACCGAATATCGCCCCGACCACATCAGGTCTCTCTACAACACCTTCTGCCATTATCTCAGCATAGACAAGGTATTTTGTTGTATCACTTGGCGCCTTCATAGTTATCACTCCTTCAAGGATTTCTAAAGCCTCCTTTTTTCGTTATCTTTTCTCATTGCGCGACACGTTACTCTCTAATTCTCGATTAGTGCAATCTGAGAACAATTTGAATATGTGTCTGCCATTATATAAATACTTATTCGTTATCCATCTTTCACGTGTTTTCTCAGAATCATTTCAAAATAACTTCAATTGAATTCTCAGTTAAATCCTCTCTCGAGGGTTTCTAAGTTAAGCAATCTTTTTCAGCATTTACATTTGTTTCTCATTCAAGCATTTTTCCACGTCTATCATTAATGTCATTATTTTGTACCTTTCTCCATTGGACTGCTGACAATTTGCTCGTATTCTTCCTTACTGAGATACTGTGGCTCATAGGATATTCCATAATTCTCCAGATTCGATGTGAAAGCTCTGAGATGATTCCTTGAACCCCTCATAAGGTTTTCGTAAACGAGCTTTATGTCTTCCTTGTTTGTTTCTGACAGATGCTTCTTGAGGTCAATAATATCTATCTCCTCTATCATTGCTCCAACTTTCAAAGCATTTTCAATTGATTTGCTACCATCTTCAACAAGTTTGTTGTACAATTCTTGAAGCTTTGGATTCGTAAACTCTCCTACTCCTTCTTTTGCTGGATCTTCCAAGTTGTAGTTGTCTATCAGTTTCTTTACAGAATCCATGTGTTTTTGCTCACTTTCCGCTATGTTGGCAAATATTTGTAACTTCCATTTATTGTATAAGGTTTGATACACATCCCTTGCAAGTTTTTCTTCTTCCCTCATGTACAGAATTCCATCCTTTTCTGCGATGCTCAACTTGGAAGTTGATGTTTGAGCAGTTTGCTGTTGTGCAGTACATCCTGCAACCATCATAGCTAAAACAACCAATAGCACAATTCCTACAACTTTCCCACTCATACCATCACCCCTGATGACAACCACTCAGAGACTGTATTGTCGCTGTTAACTTTGAGTTACCTTATTTATGTCTGATTCGCTATTACTTAAAGCTTAGTGGCGATTTCAGATGTTTTCAATTCAGTTAAAATCCAAATTCAGTTAGAATTCATTTATTTCTGTATTTCACCAACACATGTTTGTATCTGGTAAAAGAAGTTCTTCTTTAATATCAGGCAATAACATGAATAACTAAGTAATGGCAGGCCGATTACAGTCACGATTTCGGCTGTGATGGGAGTGGTCTTAGTACCGATGTGTCTCCAAAACCAGACCTTAAAAAAATTTTTTGTATAATTTTTCAAACAACATATCGTATTACCAAGACGCAAAATTAAATAAGGACTAGTTACATATATACCATGCGTGGATGTACCTCAGAGCGAAGAACTTATTAATGAGCTTGTGGAAAGAGTAGCAGGGGAAGTGGGGGTCATTGTTTATACACTGAGACCACAGAGAGAGTTTACTGACGAGGAGATATCCCAAGAACTCGGTATTGAGATAAACGAGGTAAGAAGAGCCCTATTTTCGCTTTATGAACTTGGAATAGCAGAGTACAGAAGAAAGAGAGACGAAGAGACCGGTTGGATGGAATACTACTGGAAAATCAACTACTCAAAGGTCAGAGACGTGATTCTGCGTGAGCTGATGAGGACGAAAAAAAAGCTCGAAGAGAAACTAGAGATGGAGGATTCAGCTGTTTACTATATATGTATTAATGGTTGCCTTAAGGTAAAATATGAGATGGCAATGGAAATGAATTTCGCCTGCATGAGATGTGGAGCTCCCCTCGATTACCTTGACAGCACTGCAGCAAAACAGAAAATAATTGAGGAGATGGATAAAATAGAGGATATGATTTCCAATATCAGACAGGAGAGAAATAATTAATCTCCAAGACTTTTTATCGCCTGTCTGACTGCCCTAAGAACACTCCCTTTAGGTCGCATTGTAAACACCGGAATATCTACCATTTTCTCAATTGTTGGCCTGAGTACAGGTGCACAAACTATAGCCAGAGCACCTTCTTTCTCCGCCCTTACAGCCATGATTAGCGCCTCCTCAAAGTTTCCGGCTGGATAGGATCTCACAGGAAAATCTATTTTGAAGGGTTTTGCATCTTCCAGAATATATCCCGCCGCTATAATTGCTATGAATCCACCTTCTGGTTTGAAAACAGATAAAATCCTCCTCAGTGTCCTGACGGTTGGAGATCTCTGCCCTCTAACAATTTTATAAAGAGTGGAGTAAGGAATACCACATTTTACTGCAAAATCGGATAAATCCATTCCCATTTCCTCTATAACCCTTTCCAGCTCCAGTGAGAATTCTTTCTCACCTGCTAAAAGTGCCCTTACAAGCCGCTCAAGCATGTATTTCCATTTGTATTTTTTTGTTATTAAATCTTTCCAATTGTACCTCAAAATTTTCCATAATGAAAAATGTTTTTAACCGTTTTAAATAAAATTTCCATCATGGATACCAAATACGCAATTATTACAATCGTGCTCTCAATCGCAGTTATGGGTTGTACAGAGGGGGAAGACATCTATGTCGTAAAGCTTTCTCCCCCGGACATGATAAAACAGCTCGAGCTCGGACAGATAGATGGATTTGTAGCTTGGGAACCTTTTGTCAGTAAAGGTGTAAGCTCTGGCGGAAAAGTTCTCCTTCATTCAGAGGATATATGGCAGGGACATCCATGCTGTGTTGTGGCTCATGTTTCGGATTTTAACGATAAAAGAGCATTGAAGGCTGTGATTTATGCCCACATTAAAGCAACAGAGTTCATAAAAGATCCTGCAAACAGAGAAGAAGTTATTTCCTATGCCTCAGAGTTTACAGGGCTTGACAAGGATATTGTCACCCAGGCTATGGAGAGAATCGAGTTCATAACATTTCCTGAAGAAAATGATTTCAGAAAATATTTCAGATTCCTTAAAGACTCAGAAATACTGAACAAAAATCTGAAAGAAATCGGATTTGAAGATGAGGATGACTTTTTCAATTCTTTCCTGAGAAAGGATATATACGAGGAGGTTATAAAAGATATGAAGGAGGGAAAGATTCCGGAATACACTGGAAAAGTTAGAATCGGCTATCTCACTGCAGATCTTCACCAGCTTGCTCTTTTCGTGGCCGTAAAAGAGGGTTATTTCAACGAGACCGGAATGAATCTCGAATTGAAGCAATACAGAAACGGTGTTGCAGTTATGGAAGCTTTCAGATCGGGAGAAATAGATGTTGCCTACCTTGGCGGAGCTCCAGCAACACTCAAAAGGATTAACGATGACATAAAAGTGGAGATAATAGCCGGTGCAAATAACGAGGGGAGTGCCATAGTTGTTCAACCTGAAATAAAGGATGTCAGTGATTTAAAAGGAAAAACAATCGCTATTCCAGGATATGGAACTGTTCAGGATTTCCTGTTAAGGTTGGTGGCTGAGAAAAATGGATTAAAAGTTGTAACGAAGTAAGATGAGACTCCTGAAAGTTTACGGACTGATAACGCTGATTGTGGTCTGGTATCTGTCATCCTTTATTATATTCCTTCCTGCCCCTCACTCCGTGGCACTTAAATTTGCCCTCCTGCTCTTTAATGCCGAGCCGGTTCTCGGGAAAAGCCTGCTCGAGCATTCAATCTCAAGCATAATCCGTGTGCTTTCAGGCTGTTTGATTGCCTTTCTGATAGCCATTCCCCTTGGAATAATTTCAGGCTGGAGTGAGAAGCTCGATGATTTCTTTTCTGCAATAATTGAAGTGTTCAGACCTGTTCCTCCTCTCGCATGGATTCCCTTAGCATATATAATATTCGCGGGTTTCTACAGTCCAGTTCAAATTGCCCAGGTTTTTATCGTTTTTATTGGAGCTTTCTTCCCATGCCTTCTTTCGGTGAGAGAGTTTGCAAAATCAGTTGATAGGGGACTTATCGAGATGGCTAAGGCTTTTGGAGCAGATGATGAAGATATACTCGAGAAGGTGATTGTTCCAAGCTCCCTGCCCGGAATCCTGTCAGGAGTAAGGATTGGGCTCGGAGTTGGCTGGATGACCATTGTTGCTGCCGAAATGCTCGCCTCCTCAGGCACAGGACTTGGTTACTTCATTATGGTCATGTATGAGGTTGGAGGACGAACCGAAGAAATTATCACAGGAATAATAGCAATCGGTATTATAGGCTACTTGATGAACGAAATCGTCCTTAGAGTTGAGAAGAAGCTTCTGAGGTGGAGATAATTGCTCAAAATATCCGTAAGCAAGAGTTTCAATGGAAAGAAGATAATTGAAAAGGCTGAGTTTCGGGCAGAAAAAGGTGACTTTGTCTGCATCGTAGGCGAGAGTGGCAGCGGAAAAACAACATTGCTGAGGATGGTTGCAGGGCTGGAAAGCTATGAAGGAAAGATAACCTTCAGGGGAGAGAAAATAGACAGAAAATCCATTGGATTTGTTTTTCAGGATGATAGATTGCTTCCATGGAGAACGGCTCTTGAAAATGTTCTTTTTGGTCTTGAGTTAAGGGGAGAGGAGGAATCAGTCTCCAAAGCAAGAAAAGTCCTTGAGCTTGTTGGTTTGAAGGGATTCGAAGACCACTATCCATCCCAGCTGAGTGGTGGACAGAGGCAGAGAGTAGGAATAGCAAGAGCCCTGGCTATCGATCCCGAAATTCTGCTCATGGATGAGCCTTTTGCATCCCTTGATGAGCTGACCAGAGAAAAAATGCAGGAAGAGTTAAATCAAATCTGGAACAGGGAAAAGAAGACCGTCCTTTTCGTGACTCACTCAATTGATGAGGCGATATTTCTTGGAACTAAGGTTGTGGTTCTCACCGGAATCCCATCAAAAGTCAGAGGAGTTATAGACATTTCCCTGAAAAAAAGAATAAGAACTTCTGATGAATTCATAGAGTATAAAAAAAGGGTCTTTGAGCTTTTATCACCTCAATCTATGTTTTAGTATCCTAGTCAGGGTATTCCGAGCTTCCTGAATAGGGTCCTAGCAGCAACAACCAGTGGATCCCATACCCTGTTTTCGGGTGGATAGTAAGGGAGATCAGCGAAAAACATATCACTGATGGTTGACTTTTTGTACAGGAGGGTGGATGCTGCGTAAATCCTCATGGCAACCTTTTTTCCAGCTGCCTGAACTCCAAGAAGTTTCCCATCTTTATCTGCAATGACTTTAAGTGTTATATTCCCATTGGGAAGATACTTAGTAGAGGTTTTCGCTGAGATGGTTACCGAAATCGTATCAAAACCAAATTTTATGGCTTCTTTCTCGCTCAAACCTGTTTTTCCAATTTCAATATCATAAAAGCTTGTTAATTGACTTCTCAAAGCTCCGGGAAACTCCATTTCGTAACCAGAAATGTTGACTCCCGCAACATAGCCCATCTTGTTGGCAGGAACAGCCAGAGGGATCCAGTCCTCCGTCCCTGTTACAATGTTCGTAGTTTCAGCACAGTCTCCAGCAGCGTAAACATTCTCAATACTCGTCTCAAGTCTTTTCGTCGTTTTAATTGCCCCCGTATTGCCTATTTCAACTCCCAGTTCCTTTGCGAGCTCAACATTGGGAATGGATCCAACAGCCATTATCACCATGTCGCATCTGTACTCATCCCTATCTGTAATAATCCTTTCAACCCTGTCCTTCCCCTCAATCGCCACAACATTTTCGGAGAACCTTACATCCACAATCTGCTGAAGTTTTTGCTGAATAATTGAACTCACCTCATAGTCAAAGTCAGGAAGAGGATGCTTTTCCTTTTCAAGAATCACAACTTTCTTTCCAAGCCTTGAAAGGGCTTCTGCCATCTCAACTCCTATGTATCCTGAGCCTATTACCACAACACTCTCACTCTTCTCTGCAAGTCTCCTTACCCTCTCTCCATTTTCAATGTAGTGAACACATAAAACACCATCAAGCTCCTCACATTTTACATTGAGGGGAGCTGCTCTGGCTCCTGTGGCAAACAGGAGTTTGTCCCATTCATATCTTCTCTCTTTTCCCCCCTCTTCAACCCTCAGGAACCCATCTCCAACCTCAACAACCTTAGCTCTGATATGTACATCAATTCCCCTATCCTCTTTAAAGTGGCTTATATCGTAGGCACAGAGGTCCTCTATCCTGCCAACCATCCCAGATACATAAAAGGGTACTCCACATGGAGCATGGCTGACATAAGGGGCTCTCTCAAAAACCATCACATCCCAGTCTGCATGTAGCCTCTTTATTCTTGATGCTGCAGACATTCCTGCTGCTCCACCACCGATAATTGCAACTTTCAAACCTATCCCCAAATTAATTATTAACAATTACTATTTAATTTTTGGGGTTAATAAATTTTAATAAATTTTAATAACCACAGACTAAAGGCTGAAAGGGTAAAAGCTGAAATATTCGGGGTTTAATACATATCATGGTTGATGTTGCAGGAGTGGGTCCAGCTCTGGTGGATTACATAAATACTATCGAGGCTTATCCGCCCATAGGAGGACATGCTGTCATAAAATCTTCTTCAAGAATGCCCGGTGGGGCTGCTGGAAATGTTATATACGCCCTTTCAGGCTTTGGTCTCAAATGCAGATTTTACACCACTATTGGCGAGGATGAAGATGGCAGGTTTTACATTGATGAGATGACAAAGAAAGGAGTCGAAGTTAAGTATAACATAACACACCCCTTAACGGGAAGATGTACAATATTTGTAGATTCAAACGGAGAGAGAACTTTTTTTGTTCAACCAAATGCTTCAGGTGTTCTAAATGAGGGTCTGAAATCTGAAATTGTGTTCGGGCTTAAGGAGTGTGATTACATCTACCTTGATCCTTTTCCATCAGCAGATAGCTTTGCCTTTCATTTAGATGTTGCAAAAGAGGCAGAAAAGCATGAATGCAAAGTTGTTCTGAATCCTGGATATCCTTATTCTTCAATGGGTCTGGAAAAGCTTAAAAAGATCTTAAATCACTGTAGTATTCTTTTTTTATCAGAGTTTGAGCTAAAAGTCCTTAAAGCAGATGTTGAAATTGTTGCTTCCATGGTTGATTTGCTTGTAGTGACTCTCGGTAGAAAGGGCAGTATGGCAATATCAGGTGGTAAGAAATTCCAGGCAAAGGCTTTTGAAGTCAATACTGTGGACACAACGGGAGCGGGTGATGCCTTTGCTGCCGGGTTCCTCTACGCACACATAAAAGGCTATGGAATCGAAAAAAGTCTTCTCGCAGGAAACTTTTCTGCCTCAAAAAATGTTGTCAGAGTTGGCGCCAGGAATTTTCCAGAAAAAAGAGAGATTGATGATTTTCTCAGAGAACTTGAGTGGACTAAACTATGAGGTTGTACATATCCAGCCTTCCTTCTACCTCCTGCATTTTCTCTTGGTGATCCCTTAGGAAGTTCTTGATCATATCTGCAGCCATCCTCTTACACTTTCCGCAAAGAATTCTACCCTCCCTGCAATTCCTCTCTATCTCATTGATTTCTTCATCATCCTTCACCAGATGGAAGTTGTAAAACTCAAAAACCGCACATTTCTCCGGCTCTCCCCCAAGCCTTCTCTGTTCTTCTGCCGTTGCTCTCCCTCCAGTTAGAGCCCTCATAATCTTTTTCTCAGCATCTTCAGGAGAATCAAGCAGTGAAACAAAACTCTCGGGCTTGCTCGAACTCATCTTGCCACCTGTAAGTCCGGTTATGAAGCGGTGATAGGTTGATGATGGTGGAATGAAAGCTTTACCTCCCAGTTTTAGCTCTATCTCTCTTGTATTCCTTTCAATTTCGTCCAAATCTCCGAATATATCTACATGCTCCTCGTAAACAATTTTGTCAAAATCAAGCTCATCGGTGAGCTTTCTGAGATATTCCACTCCTTTCCTGCTCCTTATTCTCATTCCATTTTCAATAATTTCAAAGGAAAATATGCTTATTCTGGAAGCCAGATCCCTCGTCAGTCTTATATGGGGATCCTGATCTGCCCCAACAGGAACAACAACCGGTTTTGGTCCTCCATAAAAGCTGAGCTGGGGATGGAGAATGTCAGAAGCTTGTATTGATGTTACAAACATCTTTGCAAGGTTTGTTTCAGGCATAAATCCATATATCGCCCTCAACTCGCTGAAATTAACCTCTGCAGATAACTCAAAGGCAAGGTCCTTTACTTTCTGATTGGCTGACTGGAAGTAAACCACCGAGTTCTCACTCAGACCAAGGGCTATGATGCTTTTAACATACAGCATTCCAATCTCCCTACATTTCTCCCAGGACATATTCCTGACAACATATGCCTCCATATCGGCAATTCCTACAAATGCCATACCTCCCATCTTCTGATGCCAGATTATCTCATCCATGGTCATCTTATGTCCAAAATGAGGCATGCCAGAAGGCATAAATCCTGACATAACTGCCCATGGCTCATTGTTTTTCATTGCATTGACAATTCTGTGATAATCTCGGTGACCAAATACTATACCTCTCCTGATGAGCCAGTTGGGCTCAGGGATTTCATCAACCATCTCAGACATTGGCTGCATTCCAAACTCCTGAATGAGTCTGGCATAATCAATAACCCCTTCAACTTCCCAGGGTGTGACCGTCATCTCATTATTCTGCATGGTCTGAGCTCCAGGGGATTGTTTAATAGTTTTTTGTTGTTAGGGTGAGCAGTAACCAAAATAATTTTTCCTTAAACAAGCCAATCTTAGAATCTGCAGCCTTCAGTGATTAGCTTTTAGTGATGGATATCTAAACCTTTACCCTGTCTAAAGCCAGATACTTCCACTCCTTTTGCTTCCTGAAGGCAAATACCATCTTTTTCCTCACACTGTTTGCCAGCCTTACTGCCCTCGATATTTCGGGAAGAGTTGTTCTGTCAACCATGGATACAAGGTATTTGCTGTGGGGTAACTGAGAAACATCAGTAATCTCATCGTAAACCCTGAAATCGGAGCCAAATTTGAAGCCAGTTTTAACAACCAGTCCTCTCTCCTTCAAATCCCTGTAAAGCCCGTATCTATCTTCAAAATTCCTCTCAATAGTTCTTGCTATATCTCTCAACTCCTTATTTACCTCAAGATACCCCTTCTCCTGAAGATAAAGGGCTTCAAGAACTGAAAGAGCTACAAGTCCATCCCTCTCACTTCCATAGAAGAATTTTTTGAATATCTCAACCTCCCTTGAGAGTACTCTATCTCCGGCAAAAAAACCACTTATCCTTCTGTCTGATACCTCTGCCTTTCCCCTCATGGAGGGTTCAAATACTCTGTAATATGTTATCTCACTCTCTTCATCCACGACAGAGAGGATATATTCTCCTTTATCAGCTAAAATGCTGTAAAGTTCCGATACTGACATTTTCTGCCTTTCAGAAACTGGAAAATACAATCTATCCCCATAAAGGAACTTATCTTCCACGATCACTCGCTTACCTCTGTCCCTCAAGTCCGAGTAAACGAGAAAAAGTGGGATGAAGTTCCTGTCTCTGCATGCTTCACCCATCAACTCAAAAAAATCAATCTGCCTGCCATCCTTTCTCACCTCAATCATATCCTTCAAAAGGAGGTAGGCAGCCTCAACTGGATGGAGCTCAATCTTATCTCCAACAGCTTTGCCAAACTTTCTCCTCCTCAATGTTCTGTAATCTTCTGCGAGAAATTTACCATCCTTGAGCAAGACTTCCATTAAAAGAAGAACATGTTTATGATTTTTAACCGTTTTGTAACCTTTCAAGGTTGCAGTACATGGCTTTGCAAACCTTTTTGAATAAATTGCAAACAAAAATTTCGGTTATTACTTTTAAAACCAACAGCAAAATCAAACATTAACAGAAAGCCTTATAAATTATCTCATGTAAATAAAAACTGGTAAAATGCGTACAGTCAAGGATTTGCTGGTTGACATTAAAGATACATCTGAGATCGTTGTTGACCTCGCTTATTCGGCAATTTTTTTTGACAATGAGGATATCGCAGAGGAGGTTCTTGATCTTGAAAATATCCTCTCAGATATGCTCAAGCAGATGAGGATAGTCTCAATTTTATCAGCAAGAAGGGTTGATGAAGCAGAATCTGTATCAACAATACTGCAGATTGCCGGAGCTGCTCAGAAGATTGGTTCAGCAGCAGGAGATATAGCGTCTCTCGTTCTGAGGGGTTTCAAGCTACCAAAAGATGTTGTGAACCTTATTCTCAGGCATTCAGAGGAGACCGCAACCAAAGTTGTTGTTTCAGAGAGTAGCGAGATTGCAGAAAAAACGCTAGGAGAGGCAAGATTACACACAAGAACGGGGATGAGGGTGATTGCCATAAAAAGAGGCTTTGACTGGATATTCAATCCCGACAGAGATACAAAAATTTTCAAAGGTGATGTGCTTTTTGCCAGGGGAGATATAACAGGAATGTCATACTTTTATGAACTTGTTACGGGTGAGAAGAAAGAGATCACTGAGGAATCACCTGAGATTGAGTTTGAGGATTTGGATAATGCCGTGGATACACTTATAGAAATGAAGGATCTTTCTGAACTCTCAGTTGATCTCAGCTACTCCTCCCTGATATACCAGAACGAAGATGTGGCTCATGAAGTTGTTTATCTCGAAGAGAAACTGGATAACCTCAAGTTCGAGCTGAAGAAATGGGTTCTCAGGAGTTCTGCCAAATTGCCCGAGGAGATGTTCAAGGGGCTTATTGCCCTTCTCGAGCTGTCGACAGCTGCTGAAAATATAGCTGATGCTGCAAGAGAGATCGCAGAGATAGTTACTGAAAAGATGGATCTTCATCCAATATTCGTTGAGGCTATGAAAGAGACTGACGAAATAATACTGATGGTGGAAGTTGGAGAAAGGTGTGAACTCGATGGTGTTGCTCTTGGTGAGGCAAGAGTTGAAACAAATACTGGAATGCATGTTATGGCTATAAAAAGGGGTAACAGGTGGATTACAAAGCCGGGTGCTGGAACCAGACTAACACGAGGAGATTTAATTGTGGCAAAAGGAACGAGAGAAGGAGTCGACTTGCTAAGGAATATGTGTTCGGTAAAGGTGTTTCAGTAAACTTTCAGTAAACTTTTCTCGCCTGCACTCCCTGCACTCAGCCCCTGACTTCTCTCATAAGCCTTTCAACAAGCTCTTTTTTGATTCTGGACTGCCTGCCTGACTCACAGACTATGGTTCTGACTCCAATAATATCGGGGGAGATCTCCTTCAATGGAGGGATGTGCTCCCAGTCTATTGAACCAGCCAGTGCACAGAACATGCCACCCTCCCTTGCCATTTCAACAAATCTACTGAGCTCCTCAACGCTGAGGTGGTCGAAAAGGGTGAGACCATCCTTTATGGCAGTGTCGATCATTATTCCATCTACATCTGCCTTTCTGCCTGCTTCAGGAAGTTCGAAGGGGGATATTGCATTTATTCTACTAAAATCGGCATAAGCTGCTCCTACCACCTTTTTATCTGAATCATAGTCCTTTACAGACTTCGTTACTACCTTCAAAACCTGATAGGCTTCTTCAACATTCCTTACACCGAACAACCCAACCTTGATGTAATCCGCTCCTGCAACTGCAGCTCCGAGAGCGGCAAGGCTTGCGGTACCAGGTTTGAAGTCCAAATCCCCCGTGGTTGCACTGAGTTCTTTACCTTCCCTTTTCACAGCGTCTCCTATCTCCTTTATAACCCAGGGAAAGTTTGCACCCAGTGAGCCTTCGCGGGGATTCTTGACATCGATGATGTCTGCTCCCCCCCTGAGACACTCAAGAGCTTCCTCAAAACTCATTGGGCTTACCAGTACTCTGATCATCACAGATTGCTGAAAAATTGGTGTATTTATATGTGTTGATTTAAGATTTTTATAGTTTATATATTTAGAAACAGAGGGGAAACAGGGAAAAGGAATATACCTCTTCAACAAACTCATAGGTGATGAGAATTTACTTCGTGATGGATATTATGGATGGTCTCGTTGTAAGAGGAGCTGGAGGAAACAGAAAGAGTTACAAACCAATTCACAGAGAAAGCGAAGTGCTGAGTTCGATGAATATAACTAATTCGGAACCGTTAACAGTTTTTGAGGCTATAAAACCCAGATACCTCTACATTGCTGACCTGGACAGGATTATGGGAACTGGAGATAACCTAAACACAATCAGAAATCTGGGCAAAAGGGTAGAAGTGATTGCAGATATGGGATTCAAAAGCCGGGAAGAAATTAAGGAAATTGGCAATCCTGTTGTCGGAACAGAAACCTTTGACATAAGGTTACTTGAGGGAGTGGATACAGAAGGTGTAACGGTCAGCATCGATATACTGGATGATTTGCTCGATGCTTCAGGCTCTTTCAACAGCTGGGAGGAGATGCTGAGATTTCTGAACAGTTTCAGACTCAGAGCAGTCATACTACTCACATTGAGGAGGGTTGGCACAGAAACATCACCTGAGTGGAGATTGATCGAAAAGGCGATTGATATTTCTGATAATCCTGTTTTTACCGGAGGTGGAGTGAGAGGTATGGATGATGTTGAAAGAGCTAAGGAAATTGGGTGTGAAGGATTGCTCGTTGCAACCGCAGTTCACAGAAAAAAGATTCCACTCGAGATCGTGAGGATAGGAGATTACTGAGAACATTTTGACTGAAAAGTAAACCTTTAATATTCCGGTGAAAAGCTGATATTATGAAAGTCCTCTGTGGTCCCGCTTCACCTTCTCTTGGTAAAAAACTATCTTCATTTCTCGGAGCAGAGCTTTTACAGTGCGAATTCAAAAGGTTTCCAGATGGAGAAGTTTATGTAAGAATCGATGAAGTAGATGAACCTGTTACAGTCGTACAGAGCGTCTGTTCAGCTGAAGACTTCATTTTTTTAACACTGATACTGGATGCCTTAGAGGGAGTAGACAAAATTGTGGTTGTCCCTTACTTCGGTTATGCAAGGCAGGATAGAAAATTCAAAGAGGGGGAGAGCATTAGTATTCGTGCACTTGCAAGAGCTATTGAATCCGATGCAGAAAAAATTGTTTCAGTGAATATCCACAGTCAGATGGCGAAGAACCATTTCAGAAGACTCATTGAAGTAGATGCAATGCCTGTTATAGGTGAGAATTTCAAAGAAGATGATATAGTGATGATTTCCCCTGACATGGGCTCACTCAAAAGGGTAGAGATTGCCGCAAAATATGCCGGATGTGATTTCGATTATCTCGAGAAGAAAAGGATCGATGCTGATAGAGTGGAGATAAGCCCAAAAGAGATAAATGTTGAAAACAGAAGGGTTCTCATAGTTGATGATATTATCAGCACAGGTGGTACGATAGTTGAGGCGAGCAGAGTTCTTAAAAGCTTTGGAGCTAAGAGAGTTGAGGCTGTTTGTGTGCATGCAGTTTTTGCAAATTTCGCCCTGAACAAACTTTACAACGCTGGAGTTGAAGAGGTTACATCAACCGATACAGTTGAAAAAATTACCAGTAGGATATCTGTGGCAGAGGAGATTGCCGAGAAAATAAAAAACATAGGATACTCCTGATTCTTCAGCCTACTTTAAACTTCCATTTTTCAATTTATGCTTCTTTTTCTGATTACTCAATCAACCCTTTTGTACTCCTTATATCCGAATGAGTGATTGACAGCGCCTTCCTCAGGGAGATAGCAAAAGCTTTGAAACCAGCCTCCATCATATGATGCAGATTTTTTCCTGAAATTGAGAGGTAAATGTTGATTCCGCTCTCTCTCGAAAGAGTTTCGAAAAAGTGAAGGAAGTTTTCAGCTTTGAAATTCCTGATTTCCCCCTCAATTTCTCCATCAAATCTGAAAACACCCCTTCCGCTCACATCAATTCCGCAGATTGCAACACTCTCATCCATAGGAACTACTGCATCTCCAAACCTTTCTATTCCCTTCTTGTCACCCACTGCAATGGTAAGGGCTTTTCCAAGAGCTATTGCGGTGTCTTCCACTGTGTGGTGTTCATCGATTTCCACATCCCCCTCCGCAGAGATTCTCATACCAATTCCAGAGTGTTTTGCAAGAGTTTCCAGCATGTGGGTGAGAAAAGGGATGGGGGTGGTTATTGAATAACTCTCGGAATCAAGATCAACTTCAACGATTATTCTCGTTTCCTTTGTTTCTCTTTCAATGCTTGCTTTTCTCTGTTTCATCAAACCACCTTTTCAACCCTGAAGCTTGATTGCCTTACTGAAATCTATTTTTCCCCTATATAAAGCTGAGCCAATTACAACACCCTTTGCCCCTGACTCCTTTGCAAAACTGATGTCTTCAAGGCTGGAAATTCCTCCTGCAACATAAACATCTCTTTCTGTCATATTCACAATATGCTCAATTCTCTTGTAATCTGCCCCGGAGACAAGCCCTTCCACATCGATGTTCGTGTAGAGGAAAGATACTTCAAGTTCCTCAAATTGCTTTATTATATCCTGGGGTCTCAGCTGACTTTTTTCCCTCCATCCATCAACAGCAACTCTGTCTTCTTTCGAATCCACTGCAACCATTATTCTACCAGGAAAGGAATTTGCTAACTCTTCAACCATCGACTGATTTCTTATAGCTACAGTTCCCAGAATGACTCTGTCAATTCCACTTTCAATTAGGGTTTCAACAACCTTTCTCTCCCTTATTCCCCCTCCAACCTGTATCTCACCATCAAAGCTTTCCCTAATCCGCAAAATTATATCCTGATGTCTCAAACTGCCATGATATGCTCCATCTAAATCGATGACATGAAGACATTTTGCACCAAGCTCAACCCATTTTCTCGCAATCTCCACGGGATTTTCAAGCTGAATAGCTATTCTGTTAAAATCACCCTGAATCAGTCTCGTTACCTTTCCATCCTTGATATCTATTGCAGGAATAACCAAAAAGACCATAAATAACGCAGAATGATTGAACTAAAAAAGTTAACTAAAAGAGGAGGTTCCCTCTGTTCAGACGAACATCACTCCTTTCGGTTCTGGGAGTTTGCTTTCTTTTTTAAGCACTTTTTCAAGAGCCATTCTGAAATCTTCCTTCGTCACAATTTCTCTTTCACTTCTGATGGCAAACATGCCCGCTTCTGTGACAATTGCCTTTATATCTGCACCACTTGTTCCCTCTGTCATTTCTGCAAGCTCTCTGAGATCAACATCCCTCGCTATGTTCATTTTTCTTGTGTGAATTCTGAAGATCTGGAGTCTTCCCTCAAAAGTGGGAAGCGGTACCTCTATTATTCTATCGAATCTTCCTGGCCTGAGAATTGCTGGATCCAGAATGTCGATTCTGTTCGTGGCACCTATTAGTTTGACATCTCCTCTGGGATCGAAACCGTCCATCTCTGAAAGTAGCTGCATCAGCGTTCTCTGCACCTCTCTGTCACCGCTCGTATCACTGCTCGTTCTCTTTGCAGCAATTGCATCAAGCTCATCTATGAATATTATTGATGGTGCTTTTTCCTTAGCAAGCTGGAAAACTTCTCTCACAAGTCTTGCTCCTTCACCGATATATTTCTGTACAAACTCACTCCCCACAACCCGGATGAATGTGGCCTCTGTCTGCCTTGCAACAGCCTTTGCAAGGAGTGTTTTCCCAGTTCCAGGTGGCCCATAGAGCATTACTCCTTTGGGTGGTTCAATGCCAACTCTTTCAAACAACTCTGGTTTCAGCAGAGGTAACTCAACTGCTTCTTTGATTTCCTCAATCTGCTTGTCAAGTCCTCCGATATCACTGTAAGTTACATCTGGCTTCTCTTCAACCTCAAAGCCATACACAGAGGGGTCTTTTGGTGGAGGGAGAACTCCTATAACCGCAAGTGTCTGCTGGTTCAGTGATACCCTTGCTCCTGGCTTTAGCTGTTCAAGATCAACAGATTGAGAGGAGTGGACGACAAATTTTGGTCCTGTACTGCTCTTAACAACAACTCTACCATCTTCAAGAACATCAGATACTATACCAACAATGAGTGGTGGTGATCTTAATCGTTCAATTTCACTTCTTAATCTCCTTACTTCTCTTTCATACCTTATTCTTTCTGTTTCAACAAATCTCTTTTCATCTTCAAGTCTTCTGTAAAGATTTTTCAATCTGACATATTCCTCTTCCAGTTGTTTTAACCGGTCTATTAAGTACTCCGATAAATCGACATTGTTTCCTTCTTTAATGGATTTTGTTCCTCCTTCCTCGGTTGTCACGGTGTGGAACCTCCAATAGTATTTAAGAGACTTCTGATATAAGAAGTTATTGGAGATTTCATGATGTTTTAAATTCCAAAAAGGAAATATTATGTTTTCTATTGTCCCCAAAAGCTCTGAAAACTACCCAGATTTACAGCAACTTATTTTTTATATTTTATATGTATGAGACAATTAATGAGATGCACCGAAAAAAGTTGAAGTTAGTCAGCTAAGCATCAGACCTTCTCTCCACACTTCAAACAGAACTCGGAGTTAAGAGGAAGATACTTCGCTCCACATTTCGGACATCTTTTAATATATGGTCCGAAAGGATACCTAGGATCACCACCCTCTGCAATGAAGTCTCTTATTTCCCTCATTTCCGTTTTCCTCTTTTCCTTAAATGACCATAAACCCTCACTTGGCTCCATTGAACCTATGTTAAGGGAGAACCATGCTTTACCATGTTCCCATGTTAGCCTCCATACAAGGTCTCTCCACCAGTTGAGGTGCACTTTGAAATACCACAGGCTTGATGGAGATAGGTCAAGCATCCTGTCAATATACTCCTTAACTTTATCGTCCAGCTTTTCAAGCGGTACAACCTCGTTCACCACACCCCAGTCAAGGGCCGTCTTGGCATCTATTTCTGAACTTAACATCACGATTTCTGCAGTTCTTTTCAACCCTATGTGGAAGGGAAGCCACTGTGATAAGCCTCCAATGGAGGTCATACCAACTCTCGGTCCTGGAGAAATGAAGCGTGCGTTTTCTGATGCTATTGCAAGATCACAGGCTGTGACAAACTCAAATCCTCCTCCTGCAGTTATTCCATTGACTCTGGCAATAACAGGCTTTCCACAGTGCATTATCATGTCAAAAACCCTGCCGTATATCTCCCCCCACTTCCAGAAATCCCATGATTTCTGGTTGTACTCCTCAGCATACTCATGTACATTACCTCCCGTGCAGAAGGCTTTCTCTCCAACTCCCGTGAGCACTATGAACTGCACAGCATCATCGAACATGGATTTTTCAATAGCATCCACCATTTCCCTGAGTGTGGTCAGAGTATAGGAATTGTACTCGTGGGGACGGTTTATTGAAATCAGGGCTGTGTGTTCATACCAGTCCTTCTCATAAATAATCTCCTTATACGCATCTGACATAAAATTTAAAGGATTTATCATTAATTTAAATCTTGCGAAAAGAGTTTGTCAGTCTGTGTCAGACTCTATATCTTTTCTCCGCAATTATTGCGGCACCTAAGGCTCCAACAATCTGAGGTTCATCCGGAACCTTTACACTGTGGTTGATTTCCCTCTCAAGGGCTTTAACAACTCCCCTGTTCTTCGCAACCCCACCTGTCATCACCACATCATCCTCAGCTCCAATCTGTCTCACAAGACCTCCGACTCTTTTTGCAATTGCCTCATTAAGTCCTGCCACAATGTCCTCCGACTTTTCTCCTGAGGCGATCAGGGATATCACTTCTGACTCTGCAAAAACTGTGCATGTACTCGTGATTGATACTCTGCTTTTCGATCTATCTGCCATTTTACCCATTTCCTGAAGGTCAACACCCAGAACTCCAGCCATTACTTCGAGAAATCTGCCAGTTCCGGCTGCACACTTATCATTCATCGTGAATTTCATCACTTTCCCTGTATCATCGAGCCTCATCACTTTGGAGTCCTGACCACCAATATCTATAACAGTGTGACACTCTGGAAAAAGGTGTTTTGCTCCGATGGCATGACATGTTATTTCCGTTACTTTCTCATCTGCAAGTTCTGCAAATGCAAGATTTCTGCCATAGCCTGTCACAACCGAATAAACTATCTCGTCCCTTTTTATTCCCGCGATCTTGATGCATTCAAATAGGGTGTTTTTACCTACATCGACTATACTGGCAGTTGTTCTCTCTATAACATAACCTGCAATCTTTCCACTCTCTTCAATTATGCAAACTTTGGTTGCGAGAGAACCTATGTCAATACCTGCATAGTACATCCTTTCACCCTTCCTTACCGACTTGGTTTGCATGTTTTAAAATCTATTCCCTCAGAAACTCTACCGAGAGTATGCCAGCAAGTTCTACTCAAAGATGTGGGGATCAAAAAAGAGCTCGAGAGTTCCGAGATGGCTCCAAGTGAGATGATCTCGTAGGCTGTTTATGATGACGATATGAAAGAGTGCAACGATGTTTTAGAAAGGGTGTTAAAAGTTTTCGATTTTATATTGTTAAGTATGATTTATAAATGGTGTTTACAGTGGTAAGAATTTTTGGTAAAATTCTTAAATGATGAAAGTTTATTTTAAAGCAGAGTTAGAAAGTGATGGAAATGGAGGAGAAATTTGATGCTATAATTGTTGGTGCCGGTGCATCTGGATTAGGGGCAGCTTACAGTCTTGCAAAAAGTGGATTCAATGTTGTTGTGCTTGAGAGAGGCCAGAGGATCGGAGCAAAGAATGTTTATGGAGGAAGAATATACAGTCATGTCTTTGAAAAAGAGATTCCCGGCTTCAAAGAGGATGCTCCTGTTGAAAGGTGGGTAACAAGTGAGAGGCTTACATTCCTTGATGACTCTTCTGCTGCGACACTTGAACTCTCATCAGATTTCTCTTCAGAAAACAGTTTCATAACAACCCTTTCCAAGTTCAATGAATGGCTTGGAAAGAAAGTTGAGGAAACAGGAGGACTCGTAATTTCTGGTATAAAAGTAGATGACCTGATAATAGAGGGCAGCACAGTAAAGGGGATAGTTGCAGGAGAGGAAAGACTATTTGCAGATGTTGTGATAGATGCAGAGGGCGTAAACCCGATTCTCGCAAAAAAAGCAGGGCTGAGGGGAGACTGGAACCCACACGAGGTGGCTGTCGGAGTAAAAGAGGTGATAAAACTACCCGAAAGTGTAATAGAAGATAGATTTAATCTGAATCATGGAGAGGGAGCTGCAAACCTTTTTCTGGGTTATGCAAGCAGATATGGTTTTGGAGGTGGATTTTTATACACAGCAAAGGACACCATCTCTATTGGAGTTGTTGTCAGGGTTGATAGCGCCATTGCAAACAGAATATCTGTCTATGATATTGTAGAAGATTTCAGACTCCATCCCTATATCTCAAAGCTCATAAAAGATGGGAGTCCAATAGAGTACTCCGCACATCTCGTCCCAGAAGCAGGAATCCATGGTGTTCCAAAGCTCTATGGAAACGGAATTCTTCTCACTGGAGATGCTGCCGGTTTTGTTCTCAACAGAGGGTTCACAGTGAGGGGGGTTGATTTTGCCTTTCTGTCAGGAGTAATAGCAGCTGAAACGATCAGGAAAGCCCACGAGGAGGGAGATTTCTCAGCCTCAACACTCAGCCACTATGAGCAAAGACTTAAAGAGAGTGTAGTCTTCAGGGAGCTTGAGAATTTCAGAAAAGTTCCTAATTTGCTCTCCAACCTCAGGTTTTTCGAGACATACCCCAAACTGCTCTGTGAAATTCTTAAAGATGCTTACACGGTTGGTGAGGATTCAAAAAAGATCTATCCACTACTTAAGAATAAAATGAGGGATAGGGTTTCAATGATTACTCTTATAAGAGACATAATCTCGGTGGTGAGAAACCTATGAGTGATGGTGGAGATGAAAAGTTGTCAGTGGAGGCGAGACTGGGACTTGTTGCCTTTACTATCGATAGTGAGCCCCATATAAGGGTAAATCAGGATGAATGCAGGAAATGCAGTCTGAAACAATGTCTCTTTGTCTGCCCTGCAAAGCTGTATACCGAGGAGGAGGGTGAGATAAAGTTCAACCATGAGGGCTGTCTCGAATGTGGGACATGCAGGATTGCCTGCCCCAAGATAGACTGGAACTATCCGAGAGGTGGTTTTGGAGCGCACTATCAGTATGGTTAAGGGCTGTGATAAGCAATTTCACAGTCTCTTTCAATCCGAAAGCTTTAAGAAAGTATCAATCTTAAAAAATTAAAAATTAAGAATTGAGTTCTGGGAGGTTTTGTGTATGGAAAGGGTTTTAGAGTACCCGAAAGATCCGATTGTGACCTTTTCTAAGGAAGAGGAACTATGGAGGAATATGGTTAGAGAATTCTGTCAGAAATACATTGAACCAAAATGGATTGAGGTTGATATTGAAGCTGAAAAGGATCCAATGAACATTCCTGTCGATCTGATAAAGAAAATGGGGCAGCAGGGGTTGTTCTGCATACCATGTAGCGAAGAATACGGCGGGCAAGGAGGGACCTACACGATGGCAACCATAGCAACTGAAGAGATAGCCTATGCTGATCCATCTGTCGCTCTCGCTGTTTATGCTCTGCTAAATAATGGCTGGCCCTATGCTCTCGAACTTTTTGGAAGCGATGAGATTTGCCAGGAGATTCTTCCAGAAGTTGCAAAGGGGGATGCTTTCTTCGGTATAGCTTCGACAGAACCCCAAGGTGGCTCTGATGTGGCTGGAATAAGGACGACCGCTACAAAGAAGGGAGATGTATATGTTTTCAATGGAGAGAAGGCTTACATCAGTGGAGTTGGTGAGGTGCAAAAACTGGCATGGGGTGGAGGCTGGTTCCTGATAGCAAGAACGGGAGAGGCTGGACATAAAGGGCTTTCAGCCTTCGCATTACTGGCAAGAAAGAATGGGGAGCTTAATGATGGATGGAATCCCACGCTCTACGAGGATATTGGAAGGCACGGGCTGACAACTGGTGGCTTTATACTGGATAACTTCGAACTTGAAAGCAAATACCTCATAGGAGAGGAGGGTAAGGGATTTTATCATGTGATGGAGGGGTTCAACTTAGCAAGAATAGTTGTTGCCGCAGCAACTGTGGGTGCGGCAAGATGGTTGCTTGAGAAAGCTGTAGAATGGTTCAGAAACAGAAAACTCTTTGGCAGAAACATATCCTCCTTCCAGGGTGTAAGCTTCAAGTTTGCCGAGCTTTATGCCAGATGGGAAGCTGCAAGATACTTCGTTTACAGGGCTTCAAGACTTGCAGATAAGATTTATATGGAAAAAGACCCGAGTCTGAGCCCTAAGGATCTGAATGTGCCTGTGGCACTTGCAAAGAATTATGGTCCCGAAACATGTGTTGATTTAGCAGAGGAGGTTATGAAGTGGTATGGAGCTTATGCCTATACTAAGGAGGCTCCGATATTCAGAGCCTGGCTCGGGCCATTTTCCTATGTGATTGGAGCTGAAGGGGCGCAGAACATAATGAAAGTAATTATAGCAAGAGATATCATCGGCAAAGAGTTCATAAGGTAAACCATGGTGATACCATGGACATCATCGTTTGCGTCAAGCAGTCCTACGACGTCCAGCAAATCAAGTTTGATCCAAAAACAGGGGAGCCAATGCTTGCTGGAGCACCAAGAAAAATGAGTGATATGGACAGGAGAGCACTTGAAGAGGCTCTAAGAATCAGAGAAAAAGTTGGAGGGGTTGTGAAAACTGTCAGTATTGGAACACCTGATTCAAGGGATGTTGTTAAGGAGATCTATGCAATGGGGGCTGATGAAGCCTACATTTTAACGGATTTAAAGCTTGAAAAGGCTGACCCCGATGTGACTGCGAGACTCCTCTCAGAGATGATAAAAAAGATTGGGAACTATGATCTTATTTTAAGTGGTGCCGCCTCAACAGATGGTTACAGCTGGCAGGTTCCTGCCAAGGTTGCAGCACATCTCAATCTCCCTTTTTTGCCAAATGCCATCTCAATTAATGTGAATGATGCAGTTATGGTTGATTGTGATCTGGGAGATGCGATATACGACTACAAAGCACCTCTCCCATGCATGGTATCAGTTTCACTTGAAATAAACGAGCCCAGAATACCAACCCTCTCTGCCATTCTCAAAGCTTCGAGAAAGCCGTTCACAGAGTTCCACATAAAGGATTTTGAAGTCGATTTATCGCCAGAACTTGAGGTCATAAGCACAGCCATGCCAAAAGTAGCGAGAAAGAACTTCATTGTTGATGCTTCAGATGCATCAAAGCTGGACGAAGTAAGGAAGATTGTAGATGAATTGAGAAAAGAGAATGTGATTTAGGTGATAGCATGGAAGTAATGATCTACTCCGAGGATTTTAGAATTTTCAGAGAGCTTGTATCTGCTGCAGAAAGCCTAAAACCCGACAGGATTAGTGCCGCAGTCATAGGAGAGAGGAGTTTTGCAGAGGAGGCAAGAGGCTTCTGTGACAGGGTTTTATTTGTGGAGAGTGAACTGGATTATTCTCCCTCCGAATATGCCGAGATGCTATATCAGGCTGTGAATTCTTCTGATCCGCAGGTTTTGCTGGTTGGCGGTACTGCAAAGGGTACTCCCGTAGCCGCAATGGTTTCTGTTATGGTCGGAGAGCCCTGTGCAACCGAGGTAACAGATTTGAAATTAACCGAAGAGGGGTTAATTGTAAAAAGGGCTTCCTTTGGAGGTGTTGCAATCTCCGATGTCAAGGTTGGTAAGAGGCTCTTTGACAGAATTGCTTCTCCAAAAATAGCTTGCATAAAACCGGGCTTTTTCACACCCGCTGAGAAGACAAAGAATGGAGAGATAGAGAAAATAAAGCCAGAAGTGAAAAAGCGGGTAGAAATTTTAGAAATCAGAGAGAAAGAGGTAGGAGAGGGATTTGAGGATGCAGATATCATAGTTGTAGCTGGAAGGGGCGTAAAGAAGAAAGAGGATCTCTCCCTGATTGAAGAGCTTGCGAGACTGCTTGGAGGGGTTGCTGGAGTGACGAGGCCTCTTTCAGCCGATTTACACTGGGCTCCAAACTGGATTGGTATGTCAGGTATTCCTGTCAAGCCGAAACTCTATATAGGCGTAGGAGTTTCTGGGCAGATCCAGCACATAGCAGGGATCAGAAACTCAAAAATCATCATGGCTATAAACATCGACCCCCAGGCTCCAATTTTCGAGCATGCCGATTACGGTATAATCGGGGATTTATACAAGGTAGTTCCAAAGATGATTGAAATTTTAAAGAGTTAATTTTTTCTTCCCATTCAATCAAACTTTTTTGAGAATGTGTCTGATTCAGTCATCTAGAGGTTATCAGCCCCACATTTAATGGCAGTTATCTACTGGTGGTTCTACCTACTGTTATCCATGTTATCGTCGTATCATCACAACCAATCCAGCGAGTGTCCCTCCAACAATAACCACTGTAAGAAATGCTGCAACAGGATTGAATTCTCGCATGTTAGCCTCAGATTCTTTCTCCACTGTGCTAGCTATGTTACTGATTTCCTCAGTTTCGGTTTCAGATACTTTCACCGGTTTTTCGACTTCAGCCTTTTCTCCACCAAGACTGAGCCTGAATACCGGCAAACTAACATTTCCTGATTTCAGTAACTCTTCAAATTCATAGTCCGATCTGTTCATCGCATCGAAAATCTCAACCTCCTTTTCTGCCTTCAGCTCAACTATCGCTTTCCTGTCCCCTCCAACTACAACTTTTTTCTTCACGGTCTCCGAGACGAGCCAGATTGTGTGATTTGCTGGTGCTTCAACAATTACCTTTGCAATTCCATCACCATACTCAATAAGCTCAGCCCTCAAGAAGCTTTCTTTAATTTTAAGAGGGAGTTTCAGGATGTCCGTTGCATTTCCATGCACCACCAGCACGATAATGCTATAATCTCCCGGATCCAGCCAGGTATCCCTCACCATAAGTTCACATCTCTCCGATGTTGTGCTACTCCTCACTTTTACCTCCCTGTTACTGTTGTAAAGGGTGATCTTAACCTCATAACCTTTCATGTTGGTGGTGATATTGATCAACAACGGTTCTCCCTGATAGATTTCCGGATTAAATTTTACGGAGCGGATTTTGAATCCCTCAACATAAACACTGGTTTCAGTAAGCAGAGTATTTCCCAGATATACCCTTAAAGAGTGCAATCCCTCCTTCGCATTAAATGATATGTTGAATCTACCATCTTTAACCTCAACCTCCTTCTCAGCACTTCCATCCCCTTCCAGCACCACCTTCAACCTGTATCCATCCGGAAGGTTCGTTTCTCCAGAAATGCTGAGGTTTCCTTCAACCCTCGAAAGAATTTCAAGTCTGACAAACGGTTCAATCTGAATCAACCTGATATCTTCAACAGTCTCTCCTCTTTCATCAGCAGCAAAAATTGTGTACTCCCCTGCTGATAGGTTAAAAGTTGGAATTGAAACAGTTCCAGATGTAACTTTCGATTCCCATACAACCGTCTCATTTATGAGCTGAACCGTCGCATTTCCCACTGCATAAAGTTTGAAGGTTATATTCTCTCCTGTAACAAATTCTGTCTTCTCGATTTCGATTATTATTGCCGAAACTGGAATTGCAGAAATCATCAAAGCAAGCAGGAGAATTAAAGCCCATCTCATTCTTTCCCTCCTCCCTTAGTTGAACTTTTATAATAAAAAACCATCGATGCTGTTTTTATGCAATTCTTACTCTACATTTTTAGAATTATTTTATATTTGTCTGAGAAAAATTTATTTTGGTTTTATTTTTAAAGCCCGGGAAACCTTTATAAAGAAAACATGAGAGTTATGCTCATGGTTGACCTTGCACTGATAGGAATTGGAATCGTACTCGCACTCTTTGTCATCTCAGGAATCAAGGTTGTAAAAGAGTACGAAAGAGGTGTGATTTTCAGATTGGGGAGGCTCGTTGGAGCAAGAGGTCCCGGGCTGTTTTTCGTGATACCTGTACTCGAGAACATGCAGATTGTGGATTTGAGAACTGTCACATACGATGTGCCCGCTCAGGAAGTCGTAACCAGAGATAATGTGACTGTCAGGGTTAACGCCGTTGTTTACTACAGAGTTGTAGACCCTGAAAGAGCTATTACAGAGGTTTTCGATTTCAGATTTGCAACCTCTCAAATTGCTCAGACAACTTTAAGGAGCGTTATAGGTCAGGCAGAGCTTGATGAGGTTCTTTCAGAAAGGGATAAACTCAACACAGAATTGCAGCAGATTATTGACGAGGCTACGAATCCATGGGGAATAAAGGTCTCAGCTGTAGAGATAAAAGATGTTGAACTCCCCAAAGAAATGCAGAGAGCAATGGCAATGCAGGCAGAAGCAGAGAGGGAGAGGAGAGCCAAGGTTATCAGGGCTGATGGAGAGCTTCAGGCTGCTATGAAGCTCAAAGAAGCCTCAACCATCATGATGGAGAGTAAAGGAGCCATGATGCTCAGAATACTGCAAACGATAAATGAAGCTGCTGCTGACCAGGCAACCAAGATTGTTTTCCCGATTCCGATAGAGATCTTAGAGTATTTCAAACTTCCATCCACAGAGAAGGAGAAGAAATCGGATTGATTTTTTTTATATGTGCATTTTCTCATTTTTTTTCGCTATCTGTATTAAAAAGAAGAACCCAGATGGTGTGTCTTGACGACATTCTTTCTCATTTGATTGGATCTGGGCTTTTCCTTATTCTCTTGTGTTACCACTGGCTTTATTGAGGATTGAGGGGTTTATTCTATTTGAAGGGGACTAACTCCTGCCATTCTTTCCGTTGCTCACCACTACCCAATGGTTTAAATTATTCATCGATTTATTTTATCCAGTTTTTTTATTTAATACTATGTAAATTTTTCTTTCGAGATTTTTGTGAACTCGCTGGAGCAACACATTCTCAATCTGGAAGTTCTTGATTTCCTCAAATCTTTCCAAGTTTATATTCGTAACAAGCACAGCCCTTCTTCCACCTCTCAGAATGCGAGATATCTCTGCAAGCGAATTTTCATAAAGCTCTTCAATTTTTCCAATACTCTTTGATGACCTCAGATAAGGATAGTCCGTGACAACTGCATTGAAAGATGAGTCCTGGAAGGGCAAATTTCTGGCATCTCCAAGCATAATATTTGATGGAAGATTATAATACCTCAAATTCCTCATACAACCCTCAGCAATCCATCTGTATCCCTCAACACCCACAAACTTCAAACCCATCAACCCGGCTTCAACAAGAACAGTTCCTGTTCCACACATCGGATCAAGAATCGCTCCCTCCTTTATCCCAGTTATATTTATCAAACTTCTTGCAAACCTCGGAAGAAGAGCACCAGGTTTAAAAAAAGGTTTTTTGTCAGGTCTCCTCTCAAGAAACTGTTTTGTTTCCGTTATGCTATTTAGAATTCCAACATGACACAAACTGGATACATATACCTTCACAACCATCTCTGGGTTTCTTAAATCAATCCTGTTCCCTTTTCTCCATAGAATTTCCCCGAGCTTCTTCTCAAGGTCAGTGGACTTAAATTCAAACTTCTTAGAGCTGTCCCTCAATTTTTTTACCCGTACACAAACCCTTTTTCCCCTGATGTCAAGCTCATTCACTGCCTTTTCTACCTCACTCAAATCCACAGATGCGTGGTGATTGAAAGTTTCCCTCACCATTGCAAGCCTCTTAAAGAATCCTTCTCCCGGTTCCTCTCTTGTATCTAAGATAAGTATTCTGCCATCCCTCATTACCTCCTCAGAAGTGGTAAATGAATCAAGTAGATTTCTGACTTCAAAATAGCCAAAATCAGAGAGATCTCCGAGAAGAAGAAAACCAAATCTCATTTTCAACAGCTATTTCTTTTTCTTCTTTCTTTTCTCTTTCTTAGTCTTTTTCTCCTTTTGCCTCTCTATTTCTCTTCTTTCTCTGATTTCTGCTATCTTGGAGGCTATTTTTATCATTAACTTGGTTTTAGGCTCTGTTTTTTCAACAAAAATTCTTCCACCGTCCTCCCACCAGCACCTTGGGTATTTCTTCTCCTCTGCCCTGCATGCTATTCCAAGCTCTTTGCATGCCTGAATCATTTCATCAAGCTTCACATTTGAAACAGAAAACCTTCTCGGAATTTTCCTGCCATCTTTTCTGGATTTCTTTCGATTCAGATTGACAGTCCATATTACGCATTCAGCCATGTTTTCCCCTATTTTGTGTTTTTGAATGTAATTTCAACCAGCGGGTGTGAGACTTCTTCTATAACCTCAATATCTCTCAGAGACTTTATACCTTTCTTCCTTATCAGCTTCTCAATTCCAAGTTCAATGTTTTCAGGAACCTCAAGAATGTAAGCATCCAGAACCTTAATACCCATTCTCCTGGCTGCCACAACTCTGTGGTGACCATCGATCAGGTAAAATCTCTTCCCCTTTTTCAAAACCAGAATCGGTTCTGCAAGCCCTCTCCTGATCTCATACACCCTCCCTTTGAGTTCATCGGCAAAAACCTTTGTTTGAGTTGGAATCAATCTTTCAACTTCAACTTCACCTCTCCTCAGCTCAACATTCACCCCATGAACTTTCTCGATTGTTTTCCTGAACTTCTCAACCTTGTCAGGATCGACTCGCTCAATCTGACTCCTTATCACATCCGAGTTGGATATGATTCCCACAAGCCTGCCCTCTTCATCCACTACAGGGAGCTTTGAGTGCCCTGTTCTGAACATTACCCTCGCAGCATCCCTCAAATCCATAAACTCTCTCGCAACATACAATTGCCTTATCATTATATCCTTAATTTTCAGATTTGAATCCTTTTTCAGAAGATCTATTGAGGAGATATAGCCTATTACCTTACCATCATTATCAACGACAGGAAAACTATCATGCCCAGTTTTCTGAATTAACTCGATGGCATCTTCAACCGTATCTTCCGGGCTGACCGTAATCACACTCTTGGTCATGTAATCCTTGACCCTGATTTTTGACACGAGTTAAAATTTCAATCACCTGTATAAAAGCTTAAAGGAATTTATGAGGTGAACAACAATTTCTATTTTTTTATCCTATCAAACTTCTTATGCAAATACAACTAATAAGCTCCAATACCAAATCAAATGTGCTTTGTCGAGTGGTTCTCGACCAACCTTCCCCTGTTGTACCCTCAATCGACTTTTTTATCGGAGAACAGCCCTCAATGAATCGTATATCCAGATTTTTGTTGCAATTTCCATGAGTCCTGAGATGTCTTTTTTAGATTCAACAGCAAGCTTGTTTCCATTCATGGAAATACTGTTGAATCTTAGATTATTTTGATGTAAAAAATATCAAAAGTTTGTAGGCATAAAATAATCCCTCTTACCGTTACTTTCTAAATCGGTGTTTGGATGGCTGTGGCAATTCCTATCACCTAGCTGTTCATTCCAGCATGATTTTGTCTTCTATAAAGTTTCAAAATGTCTTAAAATCTAAATTTGAAATGACTCTCAGCTTTAAAAACACTTTTGAAACTTTTTCTCTCTATTTTGTCTCTCGTTTCAACCCGCAACCTCCTTTGGCTCTGAGGATAACATTGGTTTGAGGTGATGACAGATGAGAAAGATGTTGTTTGCTGCAACAATCCTGCTCCTGGTGGCAGGAGCAGTATCTGCCCACGGCTTTGGAATGCCAGGATATGGAAGTGGAATATATGGATATGGAATGCCGATGATGGGCTGGTATCAAGGAGGACCTTACCCAGATGAGAATACTCAAAAGACAGAGTTCATAGGTAACATAACTGCAGTGTATCCAATGTTCGTAGTGCTTGACAACGGGAAATCAGTGTATCTCCCCTGGTGGATCTACAACCTTAAACCGGGAGATGTGATAAGTGGAGAAGGTGTGGAATACGGATGGATAATACCTGAGAGCTTAGAGGTCAATGGTGAGGCTATTGATTTGCCGGTAAATCAGCAGGCACCAAACTATCCAGCAGGCTATCCAGCAGGCTATGGAATGCCGATGATGGGGTATGGAATGCCAATGGGAATGATGGGCTATGGGATGGGCTATGGAATGGGATACTGCCATCAGTGGTAGCCGGCAGGAGCAATAAAACTGAACAGTATGTCAAAACCATAATCAAAACCTTTCATCATTTTTTATTTCCAGAAAACTTAAATAACATTGTTAAGGACTGATGAGGTGATGGAACTGAAAAAGATAATAGTGCTATCAATTGCAGTATTACTTCTTTCCTCCATCGTATTGGCTCAGATAAGCTTTCATAATTCCCAGAAAACTAAGAAATTGGAAGTTCTTAAGGGATTGAAAGCCAAAGTTTACAAAACTCCATACTGCAGTTGCTGTGATTTGCATATCGGATATATGCGAAGCTATGGCATTGAGGTTGAAGTTGTGGAGATGGAGGATATTTCAGGAATCAAGAATTCCTTGGGAGTTCCAGATGAGCTGTTGAGCTGCCATACAACGGTAATCAAAGATTACTTCATCGAGGGGCATGTTCCCATTGAAGCTATTTCAAAGCTGATTGAGGAGAGACCAGATGTTAAGGGCATCTCTCTGCCGGGAATGCCTTCTGGCTCACCCGGAATGCCGGGGGCAAAGGAGGGGACTTTTGTGATATACTCGGTTGATGATGGTGGATATTCAGAGTTCATGGTAATCTGATCATACTATGAGACAGTTACCAAAAATCGGCAGGATTTTACTGGCATCTCTGGCATCTTCAACCCTCTTCCTGTTCTATTTCGTTGAGAGAGTTGAAGCTCACTGTCCATTATGCACGACAGGGGCAGCGATAGTTGCAGGCACGGCAGCTATGCTCGGTATAAACCAAATGAGCATAGGAGTATTCGTTGGCGCCTTCGCTCTCTCAACAGGATCATGGTTCTCAAACATGCTCAAGGAATACATCCCATATCAGAAAGTCATAGTAATCTTATCTTCATTTTTGCTGACTGTTTTTCCTTTAACAAGCATTATGAGTGATTTTTATCCTGTTTACATCCATATTGTCGGAGATTATGGCTCCTTTCTGAACAGAACCTATCTGATTAACCTCTTCTTCGTGGGGAGTATTATAGGTGCGATTGTAGCCTTCATTGCTCCCGGGATAAGCTGGAGGATTGCCCTTAAGAGGAGAAAGGCAATAAGATATCAGGGAGTTATAATAACTCTTGCTCTGATTACTCTTGTTTCGGTATTCATACATTTCCTAATATCCAACTTACTTACAAACCAGTTGTAACCGTTCATAGATATTTTTAAAGCGTCTAAAAACTTAGAAAGAGTAACTGAAGTGTACTACACCATATTCTGATTTCGTTTTAGCAGGTAATCTACTTTGGTTCAGAGAACAAGATAAGTATGGTGATTGAAATGAAGGTGAAGATAGCAGCAGGAATAATAGGATTTCTTGTCCTAACCTCCATCGCCTCTGCAATGGGTATGGGAGGTATGATGGGAAATGGTATGATGGGAAATGGGATTGGTTACGGAATGGGATATGGTGGTGGAATGGGATATCCGGGTTATCCAGCTTACCCGGGTTATCCCGGAAGCCAGGGGTATCCTGCATATGGCAATCCCCCCTATCCCACAGATGACTGGAACGATATGCCTATGTATGGCAATGGAGTGCCGGTGAACGGATACCCGCAGCAGTATCCGTATAACCCTGAGCCAGCACAGTACAGCTACCCTGGTTACCAGGGCTATCAACAATCCGGGATTATGGATCAGATGTTCGGCATGATGAATCAGATGTTCAGCTACATGCAGTCAATGATGAACCAGATGGGTTATTTCATGGGAAGAATGATGGGGTTCTAACCAGCTAACAATTAAATTTAAATTAATTTAATTTTATTTAACTTTAATTTAATATTTTAGAGCATTGAGATGATGAGGTTGGGCTTTTTTTTATAGTTTTTAGGGCATTTAAAAATCACAACAAGATAGAAGATATAAAGCAAAAGATGAGCTAAATGAAAATCTTACCACACTTCCTTGTTCTTTCTGTAAGAGAGTATCAGGAAATTCTGCAGGGAGATTGTAGCTGATAAGACAGTTCATCAAAGATGATGTGGGGCACTGCAGAGGTGGCCCGAAACATAACGGGTGTGTTATTTTTCTCCGGTAGGAATCGTTATAAATAGGTTGCTCAAAATTTCTATCTGGATGTTGAAGTGTGTCGTTTACACCTGGAGTGATATATACGACATGTGCAGAAACCTCGGAAAGAAGATTAGAGATACCTTCAAACCTGATGTAATTGTTGCCATTGCAAGGGGTGGCTGGGTACCAGCGAGAATTCTCTGCGATCTTCTCGATGTAACTGGGCTTTATAGCGTGAAGATAGAACACTGGGGTAAGGTAGCCACGCCGGGGGAGGCTAAGATCGTTCAGCAGTTGAATGTCAATCTAAATGGAAAAAGCGTCCTCCTCGTAGATGATGTTACAGATACGGGAGATACTGCCATTATCGCAAGGGAACATCTATTAGACCTCGGAGCTAAAGATGTCAGAATAGCCGTGCTTGACCATAAAATTACATCTCGCTTTACTCCTGATTTCTATGTTAACAGAATGGACTCCTGGAAATGGATCGTTTATCCTTGGAGCTACCACGAAGATACAAGAGATTTCATCGAGAAGCTCTCACTATTCTATGAAACTCCACAAAATATTCAAAGGATTTTAAAGGAGAAGTATGACTTTGAGGTGGATTTAAGTATAATTGAGTATGTCACCCAAGAACTTGGATTTGAATTCAAGACTGAAAAGGTTAAAAAGGCTGATTGATGTTGCTTCAGGAAGAAAAAGAGCAGAACTTGTGTTAAAAGATGCTGAGCTCGTCAATGTTCTTACGGAGGAGATCTACCCGGCAGATATTGCAATTTCGGATAATCTCATCGCTGGAGTGGGAAATTATTCCGGAATAAAAGAGATTGATTGCAGAGATTTTTTTGCTGTTCCGGGGCTTATAGATGGTCACACACATATAGAGATGTCAATGCTCACCTTAACTGAATTTGCAAGAATTGTTGTTCCGAGAGGAAACACAGCGGTAATAGCCGATCCGCATGAGATAGCAAATGTTCTCGGAGTGGATGGGGTTAAATTAATGATTGATGAAGCAAAGTACATACCAATAAGATTTTTCTGCATGGCACCTTCTTGCGTACCCTCATCAAATCTTGAAACAGGTGGAGCAGTAATAACGGATAGAGAAATTGAGGAATTGCTCAGTATGGAAGAGGTTATAGGTGTTGCAGAGGTAATGCGTTTTTCCGATGTTGTTAGTGGTAATGAGGAATTTCTGAAGAAAATACTGGTATCCGGAAAAGTTGATGGGCACGCCCCTTTCCTGTCAGGAAAAGCTCTAAATGCTTACATTTCAGCAGGTATTCAAACAGATCACGAAAGTGTAAGCTTTGAGGAGGCACGGGAGAAGTTAAGGCTTGGAATGAAAATAATGGTTAGAGAAGGAAGTGTTGCAAAAAATCTCAAAGATTTGATCGAATTGGTTAAAAAAGGGAATAGAAATGTGATGCTCGTGACTGATGGAGATAGGAATCTGAATGACCTTATCAAGAAGGGTTATCTCGATTATGTTTACAGAAAAGCAGTTAAGGAAGGAATTGATGCAATAAAGGCTTTACAGATGTGCACAGTAAATCCAGCCGAACACTACGGGCTGAATATAGGTTCAATTACTCCCGGAAAATTCGCAGATATCGTTATTTTGAGTGATCTCGAGAATTTTAAGGTTGAAAGGGTTATATTTAACGGGAAGATTCTGGATGGGGGAGATTTCCATAGGAGGTACCAATATCCAGAAAAAGCGAAAAACACGATTAAAGCGAGAAAAATTAGTAAAGAGGATATTAAGCTCGACCCGAAAGACGGAAAGAAGACCAGAGTTATTAAATTGATTGAAGGAGAATTGCTGACAGATGAATTGATTGTTGAAAAAATATCCGACAGCATTAACAAGATTGTGGTTCTCGAGAGACATAAAGGAACAAACAGAATAGGTAAGGGATTCGTTTACGGATTTGGAATAAAAAGTGGGGCTATCGCTTCCACAATAGCTCACGATTCACACAACATAATTGCGGTTGGGGATGCGAACGATGATGATTATATAGTTAAGGCTGTGAACAGATTGATTGAGCTTCAGGGTGGGATTGTTGTGGTAAATAAAAACGGAGTTTTTGAATTACAGCTTGAGATTGCTGGCTTAATGACTGAAAAATCGACAGATGAAGTTATGAAAAAATTGAGATTGATACACCAGCAATTGGAAGAGATGGGATGCAAGCTTGAAGCCCCAATTATTGCTTTGAGTTTCCTCGCTCTTCCCGTGATTCCAAAACTAAAAATAACCGACTATGGACTTGTGGATGTGGGAAGGCAAGAGGTGGTTGATGTTTTTGTGGATTAGTCCAATTAGTCTAAACCCATGTCATTTATAAGAGCTCTGACTATTTCAATTCAGATTGAAGTAATAGAAAAGTTTATTTAATCTTGTTTCGAAGCTTGGGTGTGGATCCTAACTCTCCAGCCAGTTCCAGAAACCCTTCAGATTCTTCAGAGTTCTCAGACGACATTTTTTACATCGAGCAGTTATATATTGAGAAGCCAAACAGCTCGCTTCTGAAATAAGTAATGAAACCGCTCGCAAGATTCTGAAGGAATTGTACAGGAATCTGTCATCTGTTACAGATCTATCGAGCAAGTTGGATATTCCTGCATCAACTGTACAATATCATGTTAACAAGCTGATGGAGCTTGGCGTAATTAAAATAGCCCAGAAAAGACTTGGAAAGAGAATGAAAGATGTAAAAATGTACGTTTACGACAAAGAGAGCATAGTATTTCTCCCATCAATGGAAAAACACGAGTTTGAACATTTATTAAGGACATTTGTTCTTCGGAGATTGAAGAAGGAGGCCCCGATAGCTGTTTTACTAATTTTTGCGATTGGCTCAATTCTATCAATCATCGGTAGCTGGATACTCAAAGGAGAGATTGAACGTAGGACTGGGTTCTTTTACGGGGACGTGGTGGGCAGATCAGTTGGAATACTCGAAACGAGTGTACTATTGGTATTCCTTGGTGTTTTCTTCCTTTTTGGGATAGTAGTTTCACTCTTGCTCTTTTTGCTTATGATTAAAAAGACATGAACTTTTTAAATTGCTAAAAATACACAGAGTTAGAGATTATAAAAGAAATCTTATAAGCTTTATAAGCTCCTTTGCCTCTTCTCCTCTGAACCTTTTGAGAGTATCTTTGAACGCTTCATCCCCCATTACCTGCCTCATTGACATTAAAAGGAAGACTGCAAACTCTGGCGGGATCGCCACAGCAAACTTGAACAGTTTGTTTGCTATCTTTCCATCACTTCTCAAGTTTTTTAACTGCTTTCTTTAGAATCTTGAATTTCTCAACTCTGAGGTCTGCTATTACAGGCAATCTCACCCCGAGCACCAATAAATTGATGTAAATGCTCTGTTTTTAAATTTTTCTATTTTTTAGGTTATTTTGTTGATTTAGGGTTTAATTCAATTCTACATCCTCGTACAATCAAGTTTTAGTTGTCTATAAAATTAATAAATCTTGTTGGATTATTATTTGAGTGAGATTAAAAAAGAGACCCTACTAAAACTTTAGCATCTACCTTATCAGTATTTTTCCTGTATTCTGCTATTAACTTTGTTTTAGCTGGGTGGGCTAGCTTTAATTATGTCTTCTTTCTTAGTTCTCTTACAAGGGGGTAATTAGTTGTTGGCTCTATTACCACTACTGGATTGTCAAATTCCTCCATTATTTTTCAATTTCCTCATTCCCCACTTTCTTGCCATTTGTCTGTAAATCTGGTTTATTCTCCTCGGTGTTATGTTTTCGATCTCTGCTATTGGTTTGGTTGGCGTTCCCTTTTCTTTCTCTCTGATTATCCATTTAATGGTTTTCTCATCAAATTTCACATACAGGTTAGTTGAAGTGGGAACTAATTTCGGGAGAAAACATAATTTTAGGTTATCCGAAAAATTTAAATTCTTGGAATAAGAAAGATATGATGGTAAAATCACGCTAACAGGAGGTGATGGGTTTGCCAAGGCATTGCAGGGGGTGGAGATGGTGGTACAAAGCTACCGGTAAGCCTGGATGGATGAGAGAAGGTTACAGATGTCCCAAATATCCAAGATATAGAGGTTTAAGATACCGGGATGAATTCAGAGACGAACTGGATGTGCTTGAGAGAATCAAAAGAAATCTGGAATTAGAACTTGAGGATATTAGAAGAAGAATCGATGAGCTGAGAAGAAGATGAAGAGAACGGCAAAGAGAAAAGGAGAAGTGGAGAGTTAAAAAATGGAGATATATACATGAGAATTTGTGTACCAAGCTATAATGGTGGCCTGGATGACTATGTCTGCGACCATTTCGGCAAGGCTGAAACTTTCACAATATACGATACCGAAAGCAAGGAAGTAGAGGTCATCAAAAACACGAGTGAGCATTTTGGTGGTTCTGGAAGGCCACCTGAACTCATCAGAGCTAAAAATGTTGATGTTGTTATATGCGGTGGAATTGGTGCTAAAGCTATAGCGTTTTTCAAGAGCTATGGAATAAAGGTGTTCATGGGAGCTTCTGGTAAAGTAAAGGATGCAATAGATCAGTTTCTTGCTGGAGAACTTCGTGAGGCTGATGTGAGTATGGGATGTGTACACTGAGTACTGGGTGTGTGGTGAGTGTGATTTAAATGAAAATTGCTGCAACAACCTTAAAAGGTGGTCTGGAAGATAGTGTAACCCCTCAGTTTGGGAGGACTGAGAAATTCACAGTTGTTGATTTTGATAAAGAAGTGAAGGAGATCAAGGCTGTGGAGGTTATCGATAACAAGGCAAAGTCTCAACCCAGCGGTGCTGGGATATCAGCATCGCAGCTTATAATCGACCTTGGAGTTGAAATTTTACTGACTGGCAAGGTAGGACCAAAAGCCATGAAAGTTCTGAAATCTGCTGGTGTGAAGGTATACAATGCTGAAGGGATGAGTGTTAAGGGTGCAGTCGATGCTTTCACAAAAGGAGAACTTGAGGAAATAAAGACTGGTAGCATGGGACCCAAACAGGGCAAAGCTAGAAGAGGTGAAAGAGGAGGTAAGGGAAGAAGTGGTGGATGGAACTGACATGGAACTCATCCTCCATTTAAGCAATCACTGCATAGAGACGGAAGCTAAAAAAAGGTACGAAGAGTTAGTCAGGGACTTGCTTAAAGAGAATAACACAGAGAAAGAGAAAGAACTCGAGCTATTGGTAGAGTTCCTGAAAAAAGCCAACTTCAGCAGGTTAAGAAAAATGGGATTCGATGGAAATAGAGAGGTCAGAGTTAGAATCAGAAGAGCTGGAGATGATTTTGTTGTCGAGAAGATCGACTTATGAGGATAGCCGTTGCTTCAGGTAAGGGTGGAACGGGAAAAACAACAGTTTCGGTGAATTTAGCGTCTTTCAACTCAGTTGATCTATTCGATCTGGATGTCGAGGAGCCCAATGACCATATTTTCATTAAAGGTTATATGAAAGAAAACTTAGTTTTCCGTAAGGTTCCTGAGGTAAGTGATGGCTGCAATGGATGTGGTGTTTGCAGAGAGGTCTGTCAGTTCTCTGCAATATATGTCATAGACAGAGCCTATCCGATCCCAGAGCTTTGCCATAGTTGTGGGGCTTGCAGCTATCTCTGCCCGGAAAAAGCAATAAAAGAGGTTGATTACCAGACAGGAAAGGTTGTAACGGTAGAAGGGGATATCAAGCTAACTTACGGTGAGCTTACAATTGGAGAGGCTTCACCTGTTTGTCTGATAAAATACGTCAAGCAATTAATGGGCAAAAATGCGATTATAGATTCACCACCCGGCACTACATGTCCGATGGTTGAGAGTGTGATTGATTCAGATTATGTTATTCTCGTCGCTGAACCAACACCATTCAGTTTGCACGATCTCAAGATTGCTGTGAGTGTTGTTTCCGATCTAAATCTCGATTTTGGAGTTTTAATAAACAAATATGGTTTGCCCTTCGATGGTGTTGAGAAGTACTGCAAATCCGAGGGTATCGAAATCATCGGAAAAATACCCTTCAGTGCTGAGATCGCGAAAAAGTACTCTAAGGGTAAATTGATAGATGATATGAGGGATTTCTTTATTGAACTGTATGGAACTCTGTGGTGATCTGATGTCTTCAATTTCGAATCCCGAGCCAGCAAATTCAGAGCCAAAACAGATTGCGATAATCAGTGGAAAGGGTGGAACGGGGAAGACGACCTTCTCCGCATTGATACACAGCATTGAAGGTTGTGTAATTGCGGATTGTGATGTAGATGCTCCGAACCTTCACATACTCCTAAATCCGGAGATTTTGGAAGTTGAGGAATATTATGCAAGCAAGAAAGCCAGAATACTGCAGGATAAATGCTCCTCATGTGGATTGTGTTATGGAGTGTGCAGATTCAATGCGATTTTCGACAAGCCATATACAGTCAACGATAAAAGATGTGAAGGTTGCGGATTTTGCTACAATGCATGTTCGGAAAAAGCGATTGTGATGGAAACCGTGAAAACTGGGGAGATATACAAATCCAAAACGAGATATGGCCACTTCGTTCACGCTTTACTTAAAGCCGGAGAGGAGAATACGGGAAGGCTTGTTACAGAAGTTAGGCAAAGGGCAAAGAAGATAGCTGAGGATATGAATTTCGAGCTTGTCATTGTGGATGCACCTCCAGGAGTTGGATGCCCTGTGATAGCATCGCTTACCGATGTAGATGCTGCAATAGTAATTTCAGAGCCTACACTCTCGGGTTTGAATGATCTGAAGAGGGTCCTCGATCTTTGCGATCACTTCGGGGTTAAGGCCTTTGTTACCGTGAACAAATATGACTTAAATGAGTCGATGGCTTTGGAAATTAGAGATTACTGTGAGGGTAGGGAAGTGGAGTTTTTAGGGTCCATTCCTTTTGATAAAGATCTAATTGAGCAAGTTTCAAATCTAAAGTATCCGTTTGATTGTATAGCCGCGGAAAAGATGTCTGAGTGTTGGAAAACTGTCAGGAAAAGATTGTTGTAGAATACTTGTTCTATGGTCACTTTCTTCTATGTCCTCAATAAAATTTATCAAGACATTAAACAAGCCTATATTTTTATTCAATAATTCCATTGAATTGTAATGTGAAAAGAACAATCATAAAGTCTCTGATTTAAAAAATAAGCAGTAAAAATAGTAAAATTTAAAAACAGAGGTATATGATCCTTTTTTGCGATTTCAAGCCATGTGGTAGAGAAATTCAACAAAGGAGAGATGCCAGAAGATGAATCCTGGATTGTAGCTTTGGAATTTGCTAAAGTCGTATCGGAAAGGGCAAGAGGGATGTTCAAAACGAAGGATAGGTATGACGATTACTTAATCGATTATTATAAAGTCGAAACAATGAGATTTTTTCTTTGGATATCCTCCGATTCTCTTTTACCCAAATCTTAGGTTAGATAAAGAGCTTAGAGACATTCTAAACTTAAAAGTCCTCAAAAGCTTTTCAAATTACGAAGATTTCAGGAAGAAACTGCACAGAATAAAAGTTAAGATGAACAATATAATAAAGAGGAATGTTGCAGAAAAGGTTGATGAAATCCACGGACTGGATACTACAGTGGCTACATCGACTTAAACAGGCTAAGTTGAAAGATGATAAAAGATGGAATCTTTGATTCTTCATTCTGCTTTGATTCGGTTAGAGGTGTTGAGGTTGGCTATATGGTTTGTAATTTGCTCAATCTCACCAGTTTCTCGGTTGTTGATGTCAGAATTTATCCGAAGAACAAATCAAAAAAGGAGATCTGGGAAGAGGTTGTGATAACAAATCTGGGAACTGAAAGTGGTAAGTAGGGTTGTCATAGCAGATGCCGGGTTTTTCGCCTACGATAACATTTTATTGCCTCTGAACTACAGAATAATCTGAATAGAGGTGATAAAGAACGTAGACATGGAGAAACTAAAAAAGAGAGTTGAAAGAACTCTTCCAAACGTAATATGGTTCGACAGCAGATACATCAGGATTTTAAGCTCCCTTCTTGAAGATTTTAATTACATAATAAAAAAGACAGTGGAAAGTATTGACAGCTACAATGAATTCGCTAAAATAAGGGACAGGATTGAGCTTTTTTTAAAGTAGCTAAAGCGATGTTCGGGTTAAAGGATTTACATGTCTACTATCGCAGATGTGCCATTATGGAGATAAGAATAATTTTCTATGCTACACAGCTATTCTGCCAGTTCTGTTTGAAGAACGGGATAAATATAGAAAGGTTTGTTGAGAGAGTGAGAAGGAGAAGAGTCTAATAGCTATTACACTTTGCTGGAGTGTCTGATTTTGTGAAATAGGATTTGAAGATTGTTATTTAATTTTATAGAAGTACTGGAGAAAAGAGACCCCAAATAACCCGTTCCAGATTCTACCTGTCACTCTTCAATCTCCATTATATCTTATCCTTTTGAACAGTACATTACTGCCATCTCGCCACCATTCAACTTTAAGATATGGGCATAACTAAACTCATATCCAGCAGTATACATCGGAGCTGTCACTGTGAAATTCACGAGTCTTCGAGTCCCATCTATTGTGAGCTTTTTCGGTAGATTTATGCTTCGTTCGATAACTTTTGCACCCTTAGGTGGATTAAACTCAAAGAAGTTCTCGCTAAGACCAGCATTGAATTGAATGTTCCTGTACTCAACCGTCGATTTGAATGAGCCGTAGTTTATTTCCACCTTTAACGGGATATAAATGCTCTTTATCACCCCATATCGTCTGATTTACAAAATTGTCACTGTTATTTGACGCTATCTCAAAAATGTAGCAATCTCTACCGGGTGTATTTCCATTTCCGAGCAATTTTACATTAAATTTTTCCGGCAAATTCTCTACGATCTTTCCATAGTCATCCCACCAAAAAGTACTCGTAATATCACCAATCATCTTTGTAACGATCTTCTCTTCTTTGTCGTATATCCACACAGTGCTACCATTACGGATGAGTATTGTGCTGTTACTCTCCATAGCAGTATTTGTCTGGCATTTTAATTGTAAAGTTGATCACTTGAAGTTCCTCACCATCGTTAAACTGAGTCGTTATTACCATTACACCCCTCAGGTCCTCTATTGCGGTGTATTTCTTCTGCATGCTGTCGAATAAATCCTTCGCAGTTATTCTGTCGGGATATCCCTACAACATTAAGACTACCACCGTTAGTAAAAGTAAAACGCAACTCCCATCTACTTCCCACCATCACCAAAACAAAGATGTTGCCGTCATTTTCTTTAACATTATGGTACCTCCAACTACCAATACCCAGTACAAAACTATTATTTAAAATTTTTCTTTTAGTTTATGATAAATGTAAAATATACTTTTTTAATTTACTATAATGTTAGAATTCTCTCCGAAACATGAATTTATCAAACCTTAAATCTGCATTTATCTCAAAACAAGAATTAGTAACCAAATAACCATCAAATAACGACACAAAATGGATCTGAGAAATAAAAAACAAAAAAATCTGAGTATCACAAATACAAACAACAAAGATCTCCCTCTATTAAGAAACCAGAGGATGAGTGGTTTTAGAAGATGTATTTCCCGAAGATGCTTAGATGCTGTAAAAATCACTAAGTAGCTGTCGATAGAGTCTGGATACCATCAGGGTTGGATGGCTTGGAATGGGTTACAAAATGAAACCCTTAGAGGTGTAAATTTGACACTCTTCTAACAGCTTTTCAGAAATTCTTATATTTATGAATCCTTTTCTCATAATGGGTGATTCAGGTGGATACATTTCCTGATAAGTTCAAGTGTGTTATAACCAACTGGGATTATATGGATTGGCTGTGCAGACGGGTATCAGAACAGATAAAGGAGGATGGATTTAAGCCAGATATGATCGTGGCTCTCGCAAGGGGTGGCTGGTTTGCAGGAAGAGTTCTCTGCGACCTCTTGGGATTGGATGATTTAACAAGCCTGAAAATAGAGCACTATGTAGGAACTGCAGCAAAAAGTGGGGAGGTCAAAATAAGGTACCCCCTCCCTGATGGCTCAGTTGAGGGGAAAAAAGTTCTCGTGGTAGATGATATTGCCGATACAGGAGGTAGCATGAAAAAGGCAAAAGAGCATGTTATGGAAGAGGGTGCTTCAGAGGTAAAAACAGCCACATTGCAGCTCCTTTATACATCAAAGTTCATCCCGGACTACTTTGGAGAATACATGGAAGAATGGGCATGGGTCGTGTTCCCCTGGAATTTCATTGAAGACATGGTTGATATAATATCAAGGCTTCTCGCAAAAGAGAAAAGAGATTTCTGGACAGAATGGGACATAAAATGGGGACTTTACTCCTATCACCAGATTGATCCCATCCATCTTGAGATTGCCCAGCCGGGAAGGTTTTCAGAGGTCATGAAAGAGATGGAGAGAAGGAGAATTATCAGGTTTGTAGAAGAAGATGGGAAAAAAGGATGGATTCTGACAGAATAGGTGGTTCTATGACTGTCAAAGCCGAAATAGGCATCATCGGTGGAACAGGTGTTTATGATCAGGATGCCTTTGAGAATATAAGAGAGGTCGATGTCGATACCCCCTTCGGTAAACCATCTTCCTCAGTATTGATAGGAAGCTTGGAGGGAAGAGATGTAGCCTTTATTCCGAGACACGGAAAGGGGCATATCTATTCGCCAACACATGTACCTTACAGAGCCAATATATATGCGATGAAAAAGCTTGGAGTTCACACAATTCTGAGCATTGCCGCCGTAGGAAGTCTGAAAGATGAGATCAAACCCCTTGATATCGTTGTTCCAGATCAGATATTCGATAGAACCAGAAGAAGAGCCAGCACATTTTATGAGGATGTTGTTGTCCACATCGGCTTTGCAAACCCCTTCTGCAAGAGGATTTCGGAGAAGATCGTTGAGGTGGCAAAGACACTCAACTACGATGTTCACCCTGAAGGGACCTATGTGTGCATAGAGGGTCCCCAGTTCTCAACAAAGGCAGAGAGTTCAGTCTACCGAGCTCTTGGATTTGATATAATCGGAATGACAGCCCTTCCAGAGGCAAAACTTGCAAGAGAGGCTGAAATTTGCTATGCAACCATCGCAACAGTTACAGACTATGATGTCTGGAAAGAGAGTGAGGTGGATGTTGCAACTGTGCTTGAAAATGCTGCAAAAAACGAGGAGAAGGTTAAAAACCTTCTTAAAAAGCTCATTCCATTGATTGACGATGATGAGGGTTGTGAGTGCAGGAACTCGCTCAGATTTGCAATCACAACTTCAAAGGAGTTTATAAAAGATCTGGCGCTTGAAAAGGTTGGAATCTTCATCTCAAGATACCTTTAATTTATTTTAAATTTATTTTAACTCTATTTTTAGTTCCATATCTCACCCAATCTGGATAAGGGGGTAATTAAAAACCCGAAAACTTATTAACTTAACACAATATTAATATGGTGGGGATTAATATGAAAGGAGGTAAAAAAGCAGTTCTGATATTGTTAGTAGTGGCAGCACTTCTTTTCGCCGGTTGTGCAGGAGAAGAGAAACCTGCCGCCCCAGCTGAGACACCCAAACCAGCTGAAACGCCAGCTGCTACACCAACTCCAGCACCTGCAGAGGAGAAAATGCTGGTTATCGGTGTAACAGATAAGGTCACGGACATGGATACCGCCAATGCCTACGACTTCTTCACATGGGAAGTGATGAACAATGTGATGGGTGGACTTTACAGATACAAGCCCGGGACAACAGAACTTGAACCCTATCTTGCTGAGAGCTATGAAGTACAGGATAGTGGAAAGGTTTACATCTTCCACCTGAGGAAAGACTTGAAGTTTGCAGATGGTACACCCTGCACGGCACAGGATGTTGTAAGGAGTATCAAGAGAGTTATGGACATTGCTGGCGATCCATCCTGGCTCGTAACTGACTTCGTTGAGGATGTAGAAGCTGTTGATGATTACACTGTTAAATTCACACTCAAAACACCTATTGCCTACTTCCTCTCACTCGTGGCAACTCCACCATACTTCCCGGTCCATCCAGACTATAAAGCAAACGAGATTGACAGCGATCAGACCGCCGGAGGAGTTGGCCCATACAAGATCTCAAAGTGGGTAAGGGATCAGGAGCTCATACTTGAAGCCAATCCGAACTTCTTCGGAGATGCTCCAAAGACTCCAAAGATCATTATCAGGTTCTATCAGGATGCCACAACACTTAGACTTGCAATAGAGAAAGGTGAAATCGACATTGCTTGGAGAACTCTGACACCGGTTGACATTGAGTCCCTCAAGAAGAGTGAGAACCTACAGGTTGTTGAAGTACCAGGAGCCTTTATCCGATATCTCGTGCTGAATGGAAACGAAAGCACAGCATTCCCGACAAAGGATGTGCATGTAAGAATAGGCATTGCAGCAGCAATTGATAGAAACGATCTGAACCAGAGAGTCTTCCTTGGCACGATGGAGCCTTTGTATTCACTCGTACCGATAGGGATGTGGAGTTATAAGCCTGTGTTCAAAGACTATGGCGATGGAAACATCGAACTTGCAAAACAGCATCTTGCAATGGCAGGATATGACGAGAACAACAAACTCAAGCTTGAGCTCTGGTGGACACCAACACACTACGGTGATACTGAAAAGGATCTGGCTCAAGTGATCAAGGAGCAGCTTGAAGCTACAGGTGTCATTGAGGTTGAGCTGAAGAGTGCAGAGTGGTCAACCTATGTTGACTACGCCAGAAAGAGTGCAATGATGGCTTCATTCTTCGGATGGTATCCCGACTACCTCGATCCAGATGATTACACCACACCATTCCTGAAATCAGGATCAAACAGATGGCTTGGTTATCCATACAGTGATCCAGGAATGGATGAGCTTCTCGAGAAGGCCGCAACAGCCCCAACACAGGAGGAGAGAACACAGTACTATGAGCAGATCCAGGACAAACTCAAAGAGGATTCTCCGATAGTACCATTACTCCAGGGCAAGCTGTTCGTTGTGGCAAAGAAAGATGTAAAGGGAATAATCCTGGACCCAACAATGCTCTTCAGATACTACTTGCTTGAGTGATTTTATTTTTCTTTATTTTTTATCAAAACACCGTGCAAATTGCTAACAACTGACAGAAAAGTTGAAAAGCTTTTTAAATCTACCAGAACGCACATTGAGAGATGGCGTCTCTGAAAGCATACATAGCAACAAGAGCCTTGCTCGTTATTCCAACGGTAATAATCCTCCTTACCTTAGTGTTTTTCATCCTAAGGATTCTTCCCGGGGATCCAATAGCTTCCATGGTAGGGCAGAAAGTACCTCCAGAAGTTCTGGAAAAATTAAGAGAGGAGGCTGGACTGAACAAACCGCTGATCGTTCAGTATGTCGATTACATCTTCAACATCATACATGGAGATTTTGGCAGATCAATGATATGGGGCAAACGCCCTGTGCTATCTGAAATTATGGACAGATTTCCTGCCACCTTAGAGCTGACGATATTTGGATTCATAATAAGTGTCATCCTCGGTGTGATTACAGGTTCCGTAGCTGCATTCAGGCGAGGGTCAAAGTTAGATGCCTCAATGAGGGTCTACAGCATCATTGCCTATTCTCTTTTCATTCCATGGTTTGGTATGGTCCTTCAGATGATTTTTGGGGTTTATTTTGATATTCTCCCGATTGGCGGGAGAATTTCCCCAGGAATGGAACCTGAAAGGATTACAAGTCTTTATGTTCTCGATTCGATTATAACATTGAACTTCAAAGCGCTTTCCGCATCCCTCATCCACCTCTTCCTCCCATCCCTTACACTAGGTATAGTGCTTTCAGGAGCCTATACAAGGCTTGTCAGAAACAACCTGATCGATGTTCTCTCCCAGGATTACATAACAGCCTATCGTTCTAGAGGCGTGAAAAACATGAAAATAGTGAGACACGCGATGAAAAACGCCTTCATTCCAGTAATAACCCTGATGGGGCTCCAATTCGCAATACTTCTTGCAGGTGCTGTGCTGACAGAAACAACCTTTTCATGGCCCGGAATGGGTACATTCCTCCTTGAAAGGATACAGTACAGAGACTATAATTCTGTTCAGGGCGCAATAGTTTTCTATGCCCTCTTTGTCGCTCTGATAAGTCTTGTTGTTGATGTTATCTATGCGCTGATAGATCCGAGAATAAGATACTGAGGGGTTCCAATGCAGGTAAAAAATCTTGCTACCAAGATATTCAGACCGATAATTCCGGAGGCAGAAGGAAGGAACATGGTAATAGCCGGAATGATTATAGTAGCTATTGTGCTTTTCATGGCGATCTTTGCAGATATAATTTCACCTTACGACCCGACAAAGCTCGCAGGAAAACCTCTGAGTCCTCCGTCAGCACAGAATCTTATGGGTACAGATAACCTTGGAAGAGATGTTTTTTCAAGGGTAATTTATGGCTCAAGAATTGTCCTGATGGTTGTTTTTTCAGCATCTCTCGTTTCGATGTCAATCGGAGTACCTATAGGGTTGATTTCAGGATACTTTGGAGGTAAGCTTGACAGGGCAATTTCAATGATTATGGACAGTATGTATGCATTTCCGAGCCTCATACTTGCCATTGCAATTGCTGCTGTTCTTGGGCCAAGTGTTGTAAATGCTGTCGTAGCAATTTCGGTGGTTTATGTTCCCACATACTTTAGAATGACGCGTGGACAGACCCTTTCATTAAAATCAAGACTCTTTGTCGAAGCCGCAAGAGCAGCAGGTGCAGGAAATCTTCGAATAATGAGAAGATATATCTTCCCGAACCTTGTTACAACGGTTATAGTTGTTTTTTCACTCAGTATAGCGGATGCAATTTTAACTGAGGCGGGATTGAGTTTCCTTGGTTTTATCGTCACAGCCCCTACGCCCGACTGGGGATTTGATCTTAGTTCGGGAAGACCTTATCTTCCCTCAGGTTACTGGTGGATGATAACATTCCCTGGAGCAATGGTCATGATTCTTGCTTTGGGGTTTGCGCTGATAGGTGAAGGTCTCAGTGAACTCTACGCACCAGGGAGGGAAAGATGATGAGTTTACTCGAAATCAGAAATCTGAGCACTTATTATCACTCAAGAAGGGGTGTGTTGAGGGCAGTAGATAGGGTCACACTGAGCTTAGATGAGAGGGAGTTTGTTGGAATAGTTGGAGAAAGTGGTTGTGGAAAATCGACCCTTGCCTTCTCAATAATACGACTTATTCAACCACCGGGAGAGATAGTCGAAGGTGAGATTATCTTCAGCGGAAAAAATTTGCTTGAACTAAATGATGAGGAGATGAGGAGAGTAAGAGGAAAGGAAATAGGAATGGTCTTTCAGGACCCCATGACGAGTCTTGATCCTCTTGAGAAGATTGGTGATCAGATTGTTGAAACAATCCAAATGCATGAAGATATCGGGAAAAAAGAGGCTCTTGAAAAGGCGAGAGAGCTCTTAGAGAGTGTCGGGTTGCCCGGTAACAGAGTGAATTATTACCCCCATCAGCTTAGCGGGGGGCAGAGACAGAGAGTTATGATTGCTCTCGCCATAGCCCTCAACCCAACACTTCTTATAGCAGATGAGCCTACAACAGCTCTTGATGTGATTGTTCAGGAAAAAATAATGAACATACTCAAAAAGATGACCTCTGAAGGTAGATCAATTATCCTGATTACCCATGATTTCTCTCTTGCTGCTGAAAAGAGTGATAGAATCGTTATTATGTATGCTGGATGGATAGTTGAAATGGGTGACTCTAAAAAACTCGTGAATGATCCCCTGCATCCATATACGAAAGGCCTACTCGAATCGGTTCCAGACCTCTGGCTTGAGAGAAAAATAAAAACCATGCCAGGTCTACCACCCGATCTTGTCAATCCTCCTCCGGGATGCAAGTTCCATCCAAGATGTCCAAAAGCCATGGATGTGTGCAGAAAAGATGAGCCTCCAGAAGTCCAAGTTAATGGCAGGTTCGTTAAATGCTGGCTTTATGAGGTGTGAAAATGGAAATAATCAAAGTTGAAGGCCTGAAGAAATATTTCCCCGTTCAAAAGTCATTCCTTGAAGTTCTTTTCTCAAAAGAACTCCAGTTCATAAAGGCAGTGGATGGTGTCAGTTTTACCGTGAAAAAAGGTGAGATGCTCTCACTTGTAGGAGAAAGTGGTTGTGGAAAAACAACCGTTGGTAGAATGCTCGTTGGTCTTGAAGAACCAACAGAAGGCAGAATATACTTCAAAGAAAGAGATATAACTTCACTCAGAGGAGAAAAGAGAAGAGAAATCCAACGACACATACAGATTATTTTCCAGGATCCCTATGCATCTCTCAATCCAAGAATGAAGATTGGAGAACATATAACTGATCCACTCCTGATTCATGGTATTGCCACCAACGAAGAGGCAAAGAGGATGGCTATCGAGATGCTCGAAAGAGTTGGACTCGTTCCTGGTGAGCAATTCTACAACAGACTTCCTTACCAGCTTAGTGGAGGGCAGAGGCAGAGGGTAGCAATAGCGAGGGCAATGGTTCTCAAACCCGAATTTGTTGTGGCTGATGAGGCTGTATCGATGATCGATGTTTCGTTAAGGGCCGCTATTCTCAACCTGCTGATGTCCTTCAAGGAAGAATACAACCTGAGCATGCTCTTCATTACCCATGATCTGAGTGTGGCAAAACTGGTTGGTGACAGAATTGCAGTAATGTATCTCGGAAAGATTGTTGAACTGGGAGAGGTTGACGAGGTTATTCACAAGCCAAAGCATCCCTATACAGCAGCACTTCTCTCAGCAGTTCCAAGCTTTGAAAAGAGAGATTTAAGAGTTGGAATTTTCGGTGATGTGTCCAATCCAATTGATTTGCCCCCAGGATGCAGATATAATCCGAGGTGTCCCTTTGCAAAAGATGAATGCAGAAAGACTGAGCCTGAACTCACAGGAACTGACAGACACAGCTTTGCGTGCCATTATCCGCTTGATATCGTTGTAGAATGACTGTATTAGCCATCTGAATGAGTTTCATAAACTGCGACGATCTCAAAACTGATTTCATAGTTTCCCTCCGAGGCATACGGCTCAAATAAAAGGCTTATTTTTAGCTTTTTCTCACTGTTGGATGCAACTGTAAATGCATCCCCTTCAAGAGATGATGAGCCCTGCATGTTCTTTACCTTACCAATGAGGATATCACCTATACTGATTTTTCCGTTTTGAACCACTATCCAAGTAAAAAAGCCAGATTCCATTACCAGTGAGATTTGAAATAAAACTTTTGCTTCCAGATCTTACCTCGAGATTTACTATCCCACCCTTGAAGCTGAAATCTCCCTCATTTTTTTATCATAATTTCTCCTGTATCTGCGAAGCCATCTCTATCTGTGTCCTGAAACTCTGCAACAACCTCGTTCTGTTTAACCCATTTATTTTTATCAGAGAGCCTTCAGAGGTGTCAGATAGCTTTACAGTTGCAACAGAATAACCACATTTCCTGCAACGCCCGCTATCAAAAAACAGATAGAATTGCAAAAAATTTCAGCTTTTGTCCGGCAATTTTCCTGAGCACACAATAAAAACCGGTTTTTTAAAGTTAAAGATTGTGTGGAAGTGAGTTTTTTGATGTAATTTCTCACAACCGGATGGTATGCAGCTAAATGAAAAACTGTTTATATTTCCTGATGGGATTTTTGTTCATGAAAATACTCGAGCTGAGTGACGAGCTTTATCTGGTTGATCTTCCCCACGAAAAAAGAGGTTTCAGGAGATTCATATCCTCTTGGATTTTTAAAAGCGGAAGCAATGCTTTTATTGTGGATGCCGGTACATCGGCAACCGTTAAAAAGCTTGTTGAGGCTCTTGAATACCTCAAGGTGAAAAAAGTAGAATTCATTCTTCTGACACATATCCATATAGACCATGCCGGTGGTGTTGGTGATTTTCTCAGATACCATCCTGAAGCGAAGGTTGTGGTTCATGAAAAGGGACTGAAACACCTTATTAACCCTGAAGCACTGTGGAAGGGAAGTATTAAAGTTCTTGGAGATCTTGCACACCTTTATGGAGAAATTAAACCTGTGCCTTCAGATGCTATTCACTCTGGAGAGATCATGTTCGAAGGTTCCGAGATATCCGTGATTGACACTCCAGGACATGCTCCACACCACCAGAGCTATATTTTTGATGATTATCTTTTTGCAGGAGAGGCGTTAGGTGTGCACACTTACCTCAAGATGATGAACTTCTACATGCGTCCTGCAACGCCTCCAAAGTTCATTTATGAGGTTGCCAGGGCATCAATAGAGAGGCTTGCAGACATTGAAAGAAAAACTGTTTGCTTCGGACATTTCGGGTATGAAGAAGATAGTAGAAAAATTGCCGAACTCGCTCTCAACCAGCTTGATCTGTGGGTCGAAACAGTTCAGGATATTGCATGCGAGAAAGGTTACGGTGATGAAGAAGAGATCATCCATGTTTCAAGAGAGGAATTGATGACAACTGACTCAATCTTTGCCAGATACGAATATATTGATGAAGACATTAAAAGCAGGGAAGATTACTTTATAGTGAACACACTCAAAGGGATTGTGGGCTATGTGAAGGAGAGATTTTGCCCGGATTGATTAAGCTACAATGATTCGTGTATGGAGCTTGGGAATATCTGATGTTGCCAAATCCAGTAGAGGTCAATTTGATTTTTTTTCAGTCTTTATTGTCTCGTGCATGTGTTGGTTCACAGTAACACGGCTCACAATAATCCTACTGCTTTAAGATTTCAAACAACAATGAAATGCAACCATGGTGTTTGACAATTTTCAATTCTGGTTTTCAACGATAAAACTTAAACTTCAATCCAGCCAACCCTTATGAGTGGGAAGAGATAATGAGGACCGCTATAGTCGGGCATGTGCTGAGATTGCGCTCAGACTTATAGAAGAGGAGGATCTTGACAGAGAGAGAATTGAGAGAATAAAAAAAGATGTTTCCAAGGAGTTCAGATTATCTAAACTACCATCAAACCCAGATATTGCCAAATATCTTTCTGATAGGATTCTATCCTTTTTTGAAGAAAAAGAAGAGGTTGAAAAGAGGCTAAGAGAGGTCAGGAGGGCATTAAAGCTGAAGCCTGTGAGAACACTATCAGGTGTTGCAGTAGTGGCTGTGATGTCATCTCCTGCAAGATGTCCCCATGGAAGATGTATTCCCTGTCCTGGAGGTTACAACACACCTCAAAGCTACACAGGCAAAGAACCGGCTGCCATGAGAGGTATGCAGCATGGTTATGATCCTTTCAGGCAGGTTACTGCAAGATTGAAAGAGCTGAAAGAGATAGGTCATGATACTGAAAAGGTTGAAATAATAGTGATGGGGGGAACATTTCCGGCAAGAGAGAAGGATTACAAAGATGACTTCATCCTGAATATTTACAATGCACTCAACTCATTCGGAAAGAGAAGGAGAGTTCAATCAAAATCGATAGAGGGAGCAAAAAAACTAAACGAGCATGCAAAGGCAAGATGTGTTGGATTGACCTTCGAAACCCGCCCTGATTACGCTGGGAAAAAGGAGATTAAAGAGATGCTTGACTATGGAGGTACAAAGGTCGAGCTTGGTGTGCAGAGTGTAGATGACAGAATTCTGCAGAAAATAAAAAGAGGGCATGGAGTAAAGGAGGTCGTGGAGGCAACAAGACTTCTGAAGGATGCTGCTTTCAAGGTTGGTTACCACACCATGCCCGGTCTTCCAGGCTCAGATTTTAAAAAAGATCTGGAGAACTTCAAAAAAATATTCGAGGATCCAGGATTTAAGCCTGACTACCTTAAGATCTACCCGACTCTGGTTGTAGAGGGTACGGAGCTTTATGAGATGTACAAAAAAGGTGAGTACAGACCATATACCACTGAAGAGGTTGCTGAGCTTATTGCTGAGGCAAAAAGACACTTTCCTGTCTGGGTGAGAGTTCAGAGAATACAGCGAGATATCCCTGTAAAGTATGCCATAGGACTTGATAGAGGAAATCTCAGACAGATCGTCCACAGTAAAATGAGAGAGAAGGGGTGGAAATGCAGATGTATAAGATGCAGAGAGGTAGGACATGCAGGAATAAAAGATATTGAATCTCTAATTTCAGAGTCAGAAGTAGTTGTGAGAGATTACGAGGCATCAAATGGGACAGAGAAGTTCATATCCTTTGAGAATAAAAACGAAGATTTACTTTTTGCTTTCATCAGGCTGAGAGGGGGTAACCCATATTTCAAAGAAATTGAGAACCATGCACTCATAAGAGAGTTGCATGTTTATGGTGAGGTGCTCCCCGTTGGTGTGAGAGATAGCTCAGCTGTTCAGCACAGAGGAATAGGTGAGTGGCTCCTCAAAACCGCAGAAGAGCTTGCTAAGGAGAATTTTGACAGAATAGCTGTTATAAGTGGTGTTGGTGCAAGAGAATACTACAGAAGGCATGGGTACAGGAGAAAGGGCAATTACATGGTAAAGAGGATTTAAAGGTTTAAATTTGATGATAACTTTAATAAAAATTATAAAAATGTTACAGACTTTCTGCCCCTTGCTGCCTGTTCCTGATGCAAATCAGTTTTTTATTGGGTAGTAGAACTAAACACTAATACTTGGAAATAAGATTTTCTACTCTATTGCTCGTTCCCGATTCCTCACTTACACCATTTCTGTGATTCTGACCTTTAACCTTTAACCGTCAAACTACAGGTATCCTGACTGGTTTCTTTAAATACTCTTTCCTTTCATCTTCCATCTCTTCATTACTCTTTCTTTTAAATTTTCTACAAAAAATTTGGCTAAAATTATTTGTTTGAGCCATAAACCATCGATTAATCGATACTCTCACCGAGAATCTTCAAAGCGATCAAAATAGATAACCCTTAAATATGACATGGGTGTGTATTAATCGATAATAAAAAAAGGTGATTTTATGAAACTGTATGAATATCAGGCTAAACAGATTTTCTCAGAGCACGGAATAAGGACTCCAGCAGGCAGGATTGCCTTTACAGCAGAAGAGGTAAAAAAAATTGCCGAAGAGCTCGGAGCTGTTGTTCTTAAATCCCAAGTTCTTGTAGGTGGGCGTGGAAAAGCAGGTGGAATTAAAAAGACAGAGACTCCTGATGAGGCATACAGCAAAGCAAAGGAGTTACTGAAAATGGAGATAAAAGGCTTAAAAGTTGAGAAAATACTCGTGGAGGAGAAACTTGACATTGAGAGAGAGATGTATGCCGGAATAACTCTTGACAGAGGGAACAAGGGAATTGTCATAATCCTCAGCTCTGTTGGTGGGATGGACATTGAAGAAATAGCCGCAAAGCATCCTGACAGAATAGCGAAGAAGGTTATCAACCCCATCTGGGGTCTGCAAGATTATCAGATAAGAGAGCTTCTTTACGAATCTGGAATGCCAAGAGAGTACTTCAAAGATGTTTTTTCAATTTTAAAAACCCTTTACAGAATTTTCATCAAATATGAAGCTGAGCTGACAGAGATCAATCCACTTGTAGTAACGAAAGATGGTGTTATTTATGCTGCTGATGCGAGACTGAACATAGATGATAGCTCGCTGTACAGAAACAGAGAGATGGCAGAGAAGAGGGAGATTTCCGGCTCGGATCTTGAAAAAGAGGCAGAAAAGAAGGGAATAAACTATGTAAAGCTCGATGGAAACATCGGAGTTATCGCCAATGGGGCAGGCATGTCCATGGCAACTATGGACCTGATCTACCTTGAGGGTGGAAAACCTGCCAATTTCTTAGACATCGGTGGTGGTGCTTCATCAGAGCTCGTAAAAACATCTATAAACCTCATTCTGAGCGATCCAAGCGTGAAGGTGATTTTCATAAATATTTTCGGTGGGATAACGAGGTGTGATGTCGTAGCTGAGGGGCTTGTAAATGCTTTCTCCGAGATGGATGTCAAAACTCCTGTGGTTTTAAGACTCTCCGGAACCAATGAAGAGCAGGGAAGAAAGATAATTTCCGAATTTCTGAGTAAGAATCCCGGTAAGCTCATACCTGTTACCACCATGGAAGAGGGAGCTAAAAAAGCTGTTGAACTTGCAGGAGGTGTTTAAATGGCTATTCTGATAGATGAGAATACAAAAGCCATAGTACAGGGCATTACAGGCTATCAGGGATCATTTCATACCCAGAGAATGCTTTCATATGGGACAAAAATAGTCGGAGGCGTTACTCCCGGAAAGGGGGGCAAGAGTGTTCATGGTGTGCCGGTGTTCAACACTGTCAAGAGTGCTGTGGATGAGACTGGTGCCAATGCATCCATAATATTCGTCCCTCCCGCATTCGCATGTGATGCAGTTTTTGAGGCTGTTGATTCGGGAATAAAGCTTGTCGTCTGCATAACCGAAGGTATTCCGGTTCACGACGAACTAAGAATGTACTGGAAAGTTAAAGAGAAGAATGCAGTTCTCATAGGACCAAACTGTCCCGGTGTAATCAGCCCGGGAAAATCCCATCTGGGAATTATGCCTTTTGAAATATTCAGTGAAGGAAATATTGGAATTATTTCGAGAAGTGGGACACTAACCTACCAGATTGCATACAATCTCACGAGCATGGGAATCGGGCAATCAACTGTTATTGGTATTGGCGGGGACAGGATAATTGGCTCAGATTTTATTGAGCTATTAAAAATGTTTGAGAAGGATGATGAGACTGAACTGGTTGTTCTCGTTGGCGAAATAGGTGGAACAGATGAGGAAAATGCTGCTGAATTTATTTCAGCTGAGTTCTCAAAGCCAGTTGTTGGATACATCGCCGGAATAACTGCCCCTCCAGGAAAAAGGATGGGTCATGCGGGAGCAATCATTGAAGGTGGAAAAGGTACCGCTGAATCAAAAATTAAAGCCTTAGAGGGTGCGGGAGTGAGGGTTGGAAAAACACCTTATGAAGTTGCAAAAATCGTGAAAGAGCAAATCAAAGGTTAATTTCAGGGGTGAACCAATGAGGATCCGGAATGATATAGTTATTGTCGGTGCAGGACTTGCAGGAATGAGGGCTGCCATAGCTGCATCAGAGGTTTCAAGAGATCTCTCAATTGCAATAGTTGCAAAAACCTATCCCATAAGATGTCACAGCGTATGTGCAGAGGGTGGAACTGCTGCTGTGATGCGAGAAGGAGATAGCTTTGACCTTCATGCCTGGGATACAGTTAAAGGGGCAGACTTTCTGGCTGATCAGGATGCCGTTGAATTTTTTGTGAGAGAGATGCCCAAAGAAATTCTGAGACTCGATAATTGGGGATGCCCCTGGAGCAGGACTCAGGATGGAAAAATCGCCCAGAGACCTTTTGGAGGGCATTCCTTTGACAGGACGGTTTTTGCAGCAGACAGAACAGGGTTTCATGAGGTTCACACGCTCTATGAGAGAATGCTCAGCTACCCCAATATCGTCAGATTTGACGAGTACTTCATGACAAATCTGGTCATAGAGGATGGTGAGGTTAAGGGGCTTACAGCAATTGAGCTCAAAACAGGCGATATCATTCTTTTTGAGGCAAAAGCAGTTATAATAGCCACAGGAGGTGCTGGCAGGCTTTTCGGATTTACAACTTACAGTCACCAGGTAACAGGGGATGGTCTTGCCGTTGCTTACAGGGCAGGAGTACCTCTGAAGGATATGGAGTTCTTCCAGTTCCACCCCACAGGACTGATTCCATCCGGAATTCTGATGACAGAAGCCTGCAGGGGCGAAGGTGGATATCTGCGGAACAGTAAAGGTGAGAGATTTATGGAGAAATACGCTCCTGCAAAAATGGAGCTTGCACCAAGGGATGTGGTTGCAAGATCCATGTGGACGGAGATACTGGAAGGCAGAGGGCTTGAGAGCCCATATGGGCCATACATAGCTCTCGATCTCACCCATCTCGGAGAGGAGAGGATTAACGAGAGGCTTCCTCTCATAAGAGATGCTGCAATCAAGTTTGCAGGAGTTGACCCGGTTGAGGAACCGATTCCAGTCAGGCCGGTTGCTCATTATACTATGGGCGGAATCCACACAAACATGTACTGTGAAACGCCAGTAAGGGGGCTTTACGCTGCAGGAGAGGCTGCATGCGTTAGCATTCATGGAGCAAACAGGCTTGGCTCAAACTCAACGGCTGAGTGTTTGGTATTTGGAAGAGTTGCCGGTGAAAGAGCTGCAGAGTATGCCCTTAAAAAAAGCTACTACCCATCAACAGACTTCCTAAAAGAGGAGGAGAAAAGAATAAACTCTCTCTTCAGAGAAGGAGAAGAATCTGCCTATGAGATCAAGGCAGAACTTAACAGGACTATGGATGAGAATCTATGGATTTTCAGGAATGAAGATGGAATGGCTGAAGCCGTGAAGAAGATCAGAGAACTGAAGGAACGCTACAAAAATGTCTCGGTTGCAGATACCTCAAAGAAATTCAACACAGACCTGACCTTTGCACTGGAGGTTGGCTTCATGCTCGACTTGGCAGAAGTTGTTGCCATTGGAGCATTGAAAAGGAGAGAAAGCAGAGGGGCACACTACAGAACAGATTATCCCAAGAGAGATGATGAGAGGTGGCTTAAACACACCTTAGCGTATTACTCAAAGGATGGACCCATATTTGAGTATCTGCCAGTGACGATAACCAAGTGGCAGCCAGTGGAGAGGACTTACTGAGGTGATAGGATGGATGTGATATTCAGGGTAAGGAGATTCGATGGTGAAAAATCTTACTGGAGCGACTTTGTTATTCCTGCAAAAAAAGGAATGACCGTGCTTGAGGGATTATATTACATAAAGGAGAATTACGATGGGAGTTTAGCTTTTCGTGCATCATGCAGGATGGGAATCTGCGGAAGCTGTGCAGTCAAAATAAACGGAAGACCTGTACTCGCATGTGAAACACAGATACTCCATCTGAACTCCACAACAATAAAAATTGAGCCTCTCGATAACTTTGAAGTCATAAAAGACCTCGTTACTGAATTTGATGGATTTTTCACAAAACACGAGGCTGTAAAACCATACCTGATAAGAAAAGAGGACAGATATTCTGAGCCAGAAGAGCTTATTCAAAAACCCGAGCAGCTCTATGCCTACTACAAGTACTCCCTCTGCATAAAGTGCGGGGCATGTTACTCAGTTTGCCCGGCTTCGTCATCCAGAGACGACTATCTTGGCCCTGCTGCAATGACAGCTGCCTACAGATTCATAGCAGACAGCAGAGATGAGGGAGATGGGGAGAGAATGCAGATTGTTTGCGGGGATTGTGGTGTGTGGAGATGTCACTTTGCAGCCGAATGCAGTGAAGTTTGTCCGAAGAAAGTTGAGCCCGCCAAAGCTGTACAGAAGCTAAGATTTCGATCCTCGATCTACATGCTCAAAAAGTTCTTTATCAGGTGGTAAAAATGAGGTGGCTGAAATGGTTTGAATTCAGGGGTAAAAGCCTGTTTCACATTTCATATTCCCTGCACAGACTTACCGGAATCGTACTTGTGATCTACTTAGTAATGCACCTTTCCTATCTTACTTCAATCAGGATGGGGAGAGAGGTTTATGAGTATTTCACCTCAATAACACTTACACCTGCCTTCTTGATATTCGACATCCTCTTGGTACTTGCAGGAGTTTACCACGGAGTAAATGGACTCAGATTGATTCTTCACGAATTTGGATTGGGTTATGAGCTTAGAAGACCTTTACTCTATCTCTGCTATCTCTTAACACTTGTATTATGGCTCTATGCTTCCTACCAAATGTATCTCTTCGTCATGGGGGTGTGAAAATGAGCAATGAGCTGAATGGTTTGCGTACCAAGAGAGTCCTTGAACCTGCTGGATGGGTGCTCCAGCTAATCACAGGGTTGGTACTGGCAGTTCTCGTAACATTTCATTTCTTTGAAACCCACATGATACACCACAGTGCAATGGAATACGAGAATGTCATCCTCAGGCTTTCTGATATCAGATATAAAATCATGTATGGTCTACTACTCCTTTCGGTTTCTTTCCACGCTTTCAACGGCGTTAGAGCAATTTTCCTTGACACAAATTATGGTTCTGAGAACAGGAGATTCGTGAATATCCTGCTATTTCTCGCTGTGATTGTCGCTTTTACCTACGGACTTTTGCTTCTTTTCAGTTTTTAATTTTATTTATGTTTTTTAAGCACAGGTTAATTTTGCGTCATAGTGGCTCACAAATAAGGTTATTGTCAATTACCTTAAGCATAAGCTCTATTTCACATTGGTAATCGATGCGTTTAAACTCTCTTTCAAATTCACTCGCGTCTGTGATTGATTTTCCACGCCTTATAATTCCATTTATGTTTTTTCAACGCTGTAAAATCCAAGCGTCTATTGGCATCTTTTTAACACATCACGACCATTCCAATATCTGAGTTCTTCTCAAAAAATGTATTGATTGAAAAATATCTGCCCTCATGTTTTCAATGGATTTATTAAGTAATCATGCGGGTGAGCTTATTCCAGCTACCCTATACTCCGCAGCAGAATCAATTTCAATTCAATATTCCAATTCGACAATCATATAACCCACGGCAACTTCCTGCACTCCACCAAACACTTAAAACAGATTAAATCCGAACCACAGAGGGGAGAAACTATTTAAACATCCCAAAGATTTCTGAATCATGGATAAAAACCTGATAATTGCAATCGCACTGAGTCTAATTGTAGGATTTGTCGGGGGGTTTCTCTTACAAAACAACCAGAATGAAGGGCTGTGCCTGTCAGAATTAAATACCAATCCTTCTGATGCTATTCCTTCTGAAGGTATAAACATGACCGTTGTGAACAACTCTCTTGAATACATCAACAAACACCTTCTGAAACCTGGGGTGGTAGCAAAAATAACGAATGTGTCAAAACATGGCGATAATCTCTACCGGATGGATCTTGTATTTACCCGGAATGATGAGCCTGTTGGTGAATCATTCGTTTATATAACGAAAGATGGTTCCACGCTCATCCTGAATTCAGTTGATCTGACTCAAGAGCCTGAAGCACCAAGAACAGAGGTTAGCGCGGATGATGACCCATTCATTGGAAAAGAGGATGCAAAAGTAGTGATAATCGAATTCTCAGATTTTACCTGCCCCTACTGTGCAAAGCTCGAGAAAGAAGTCATACCGAAAATAATCGAAAAATATGGTGATGATGTCAGGATAGTGTACAGAGACTTCCCGATTCACGGGAACAAATCAATAATGACCTCATCTGCAGCGAACTGCGCTGGAGAGCAGGGAAAATACTGGGAATATCACAATATGCTCTTTGAGAGACAAACAGAATGGATTGAGGAGAATCTAACAGCAAACAACTCACCCCTTTACAAATATGCAGAGGAGTTGGGGTTGAACCTTGATGATTTCAAAACCTGCCTGCAGTCAGACAAATATGTTCAGGAAATCCAGAAAGATTATCTGGACGGGTTGAATTCTGGAGTAACCGGTACACCTACACTTTTCATAAATGGTATCAAGGTGGTTGGATTTAACCCTCCCGAAAAGTACTATGAGATAATCGACCAAGAGCTTGAAGGGGAAAGATAACCCTCCATTTTATTTATTTTATTTTTATATCGTGGAAAATTAAAGTAATGAACTTTTAAAAAAGATGGGTTTCAGATAATCGATCTTATTTATCTCCAAACTTTCGGTTCTCCTTACCAAATTCCCCATCAAGATGTAATCGATGGAAGAGCTAAAAGAGTTGTTGGGTTTCTAGAAATTGTACAGGACGAAAGTATCAGCGAGCTATATGCTTGATGGCTGAAAGGTATCTCCGCCAAAACATAAAATTGAACGGGAAAGTTTACTAAATTCTGAATTGATCCTCAGGATGTTCACTCAGACCGGTTTCGTTTTCATTACAATCACCTAAATGTAGATGACACACATACTTAGGGGTGGGGTGGAATTGGAGTGAAAATTACTTTAAATAAAAGGCATAAAAACGGTTTTAAAACCCCCTAAGGAATTTTTTTAATCTGATCTCAGTCAAATCAGGAATATCCCAACAGAACCTTTTCACTATGGATCGCTGATTAAAGAGCTGTTGAAGTAATAAAAGTAGATCAGAGGAGTTTCTATGATGAGTTTTCTTTAAGGGTGCTATTTAAGGAGTTGAGAGTGTAATTCATTTCATTCCAATCAATCCTCATTCTAATCAACAAGCAGTATGCTTACAAGCTTTTTATCTCCAATCTCAATCCCAAAATCCGAAACTTTAATTCCAATAGATGACACGGTCGGTCTTGCTCTGCAGTATTCATAATCCGGAAATCCACACTCATCACATAAATCGCAGCCTCCCGGAAAAACTGTGAATGCTAAGGGAAATCTGTTGAGTAACTTGCCTTCTATTTTAACCAAAAGCTCCTGAATTTCCTTCTTTGTTTCCATATATTTTCCATCCGCATACTCAACAGTAATCAGAAAAGCCTGTCTGTAGCTGCGCAGGAAACTTGTAACCTCTTCTACCTCAGGAACAAATGGGGGGCACGATTTTCTTTTTCCATAGTAATTGCACCCAAATCTGCATTTCCATACTGTTCTTGTGTCAGGATGGAGTTTCGATGGATCCAGAGGTTTTACTTCAAACTTTCTGATGTGAACGAGGTTATTCTCCTCAACTAACGATTTAACAAAAGATTTCACTTCATAAATCGAGATTGCATTCCTTTCTTCCACATTCTGCATGGATCCAAATTTAATTTCCTGGTAATTTAGTCTTTCTCCTTTTGCTTCCCTGCTAAGGGGTTGTTTACCTCCGAGGTTATTTGCTTTCTATTTACTTTTAGTTTCTTTTCTCTTACTATCCCTGATGGTTGTATTTTATCGCAAATTCTTGAATTTATCATGATTTCTCCCCTAAATTTATCACGATCCCTCCCACCCCTTTATTTCCTGTGGAGACTGTAAAAATCCGACTGATAAGATGCTGTTCTTGAAAAGACAGGGTATTTTCTTTTTCCATCAGATTTAAATTCCCTGAATTGAGTCTGAATACTTTCTCCTCCCTACCATACCGCATGTGTTCTCCCAGCACTTTTCCTTTTTCCATTTTCTAATTTTTTTGGTTACAAAAAGTGGATTAGTCAGGAAGTACAAAGGCACCACGAAGGTTAAACCTACTTGTTAACATACCTGTTATGTTTACTCTTGCTAATTTACTTCTACCTATTTACCTCTACCTACTATCCTCTTGCTAATTTACTTCTACCCACTTACCTCCACCCACTATCTACCTATATTCGCTGTCTTCCCGAATCCCCCCAATAAAATACACCCACAATCAACTTCTTGAATAAAACTGTTCTATTCCTCCTGCCCTGTAGAAACGCAGATATTTCAACTCAAACTATTTCTACTTAAACGACTGCTAAACGAACTCAGAAGGTTGATGAATTGGTGAATAAATCAGATATCAGAATATCTGGAAAAATTTTAAACCACTTGAGTTTAAATGGGATGATGACCACAATACGACTGCACTAACAGTGGCTCTGACAGATGGATCCAAAGGGAAATAATATATGGATGTTCTAATCGTTTGAGGTAAGATCAAGTAAAAGTCCAATTCAGCTTGGGTAGCACAGAGAGATAATTGAGTGGATATGTAAAGGTGGTACGATGAAAGATGTCGGGGAGATGCTTGTAAGGAGAGGTTACCTCTGGCAATCATTTGAGATCTATGGAGGGATGGCAGGATTTGTTGATTACGGTCCTCTTGGAAACGGACTCAGGAGAGCTCTTGAGAATCTCTGGCGAGAATATTTCGTCGTGAATGAGAGAGCTGTGGAGATTGATACCCCAACAATAGGTATAGAAGATGTTTTTATAGCCTCCGGACATGCTTCCTCTTTTACAGATGTGGCAGTGGAGTGTAAGAAGTGCGGTAAGATTTTCAGAGCCGATCACTATATTAAAGAGAAACTTGGAATAGAGACTGAGGAAACAATTGATTTTGTCAGAGAGGTTATAACTACCTATGATGTGAAATGTGAATGTGGTGGTAATTTTAAGGAGCCTGAGAACTTCAACCTGATGTTTTCTACCACTATTGGCCCCGGTAGAGGAAAACAGGGTTATCTTCGTCCTGAGACTGCACAGGGAATTTTTATCAATTTCAAAAGACTCTCTGATTATTTCAGAGATAAACTCCCCTTCGGAGTTTGTCAGATCGGTAGAGCCTATAGAAATGAGATAAGCCCAAGACAGGGCGTAATAAGATTGAGAGAATTTAACCAGGCTGAGCTTGAATATTTCGTCCATCCTGGAGAGAAAAAGCATCCTTTATTTGATAATTACAGGGAGTTCAGAATCCTTCTGGTCGATAAAAACGATGAGGAACATGACATAACGCTTGGAGAGGCGGTTGAGAGGGGAATTATAGCTCACGAGCTTTTGGCATACTTTATAGGAAAGACTGCTGATTTTCTTCTCAAAGCTGGGATAAAAAAGGACAAAATGAGATTCAGACAGCATAAAGATGATGAGAGGGCTCATTATGCCGTTGACTGCTGGGATGCCGAGGCTTACACCTCTTATGGATGGATTGAGATAGTAGGAATAGCGGATAGGGGTGATTATGATCTCTCAAAACACAGAGAATACAGTAAAGAGGATTTAAGCATATTCATAAATTACGATGAGCCTGTGGTGAGAAAGGTCAGAAAAATTCTTCCAGATATGAGTAAACTTGGTCCAAAATTCAGAAAGAATGCAAAAAAAGTGGCTGAAGCCCTCGAAAAATACAGTGGTGAAATAGATGATGTTTTGACTCTGGAAATAGATGGAGAAAAATTTGAAGTTGACAGAGACCTATTTGAAATTGTTGAGGAAGAGGAAAAGGTTTATGGCGAAAGAGTTGTTCCACATGTGATAGAACCCTCATTCGGGCTTGATAGAATTACTTATGCAATCCTCGAACACTCTTTTGACAGAGATGTTATTGATGGGGAGGAGAGGAGGGTTCTTCGCTTGAAGAGATGGATGGCTCCTGTGCAAATCGCTGTACTTCCATTACTATCGAGAGAGCCCTTTACAGGAAAAGCTGAGGAGATTACAGTGATGCTTAAAAAATCAGGCTTTTTCACAGAGAAAGATGAGTCTGGTAGTATTGGAAGGAGGTACAGGAGATATGATGAGATCGGAACGCCCTTCTGCATTACAGTAGACCACCAGAGTTTTGAGGATTCAACTGTAACGATCAGAGATAGAGACACAACAAGACAGGTGAGAGTTAAAGAATTGGAACTTCCAGAGATAATGAAAAGTCTTCTCAGTGGTGAGAGAGAGATAACAGAGGTTGGAGAGTTATTTAAGTAATCATTCGGAAAATCGAAGCTGAAACTTGACTCTAAAATCCTTTGTATAGTTATTTTTATGAGATATTCTAGTTGGGGAGGATTTATTTCACCTATCATCCCCTCTATAATATCTGAAATTTTTTTAGATTGAAAACAACTTCTGCCTATGCAGAAAATAAAAAAACAGTAAGAAGATACACCATACATTACCTGACACAACTCAGATTAAACAATCTTAAAAACTGCTGATAGTTAGTTCAAATGTTTATAGAATATATAGAATATAAGGTATAGACTGATAGTGATAGTAAATTATTTTCGTCATTATTCTTCCTGCTGCTCGCAAGGCCCCTTCCATAAGGGAGGAATATGCAAAGGGGGAGGTGGTAATAGTCTAGGTCCCTATTTAAGATTGGAATGTCTTCTATGGTGCTCCTCGAAGGGGAAAAACTTAGCAAATAATAACCCATACTTTAACGAGAGACAAGAAACCAGAGAGTTTGAATCCCTTTTCGCATGAAGTTCTGGTGCAAAGACAGAAGAGAACGGGAAAATCTCTGTCTGTGAAGAGGATGATCCACTCCGAGTAGGTTTATCTCACAATCTCCATTATCAGTGTTTTCGTAAAGCCCAACACTAAAGAAGTATTTGTAACTCTTAAGTGTGTTGTTTTGAGCTCCAGGAATTTCAATCAAGACATCAATTAAAACTATAGCGTCAGAAAAAATCAGAAAATACGATGGTTGTTACAGTAGATGGTAGCTATAATCTTTTCTTCCCAGGCGTTTATTTAGATAGCCAGGGCTAAAGGAGAATAATAATCTACATCTCAACTCTTTACCACTTCACACTCTTCATTCATCAACGGAAATCCTTTCAAGATGACTTGATACATTCCAGATCAAAGTTCTTACATGCATTGGAAGGTTTGGATCGGAGGCTATTTCTTCCAGAATGGATATTGCTGAGGACGCTCTAACAGCGAGTGAATCCTCACCATGGAGTAGACTATCTTTTATTTCTCCAGCGGTCTTTCTAATATTTCTTGGGACAGAGTCGTCGAGGATTATTCTATCAAGCACATCCAACACTTCCTGTGGTACTGTCTTCGCCATTGGACATCACCTCTCAAAACTGAATATTTTAATATCAGCTTCACGAACCTTATGACATGGAGGATAAAAAAATTTCGGAAGCTGTAAAGCTTCTATACAAAGGCGCTAAAATGCTCTCCTATCACTGTCCTGAATGTGGAACACCAATATTTGAGTATGAAGGTAAAATGTTCTGCCCTTCCTGTGGTAAGGAGGCTGTTTTTGAGAAGGATGCCAAAGAAGAAAAACCTCCCGTAGAAGAAAAGTCAAAGGATCCAGTAACCGAACACAAATTAGAAAGGATGACAGATATGTTGCCAGAAGAAGGAGTTGATAGGGGAGAAGTAGAAAAAGATTCAATTCGCAGGGAAAAATCTGAGAAGATCGAGAGTGAGTTTGAAAACCTTGAACAGGCGTTGAAATTAAAGCTTCTTGACATAGCCCACCTTCTCGAAAATACAAAATCTCCAGATGAAATTGAAAGATTGATCGCGATTTCTGAGAGAGTAGTCTCTCTCATAGATAGAATAAGGGGTTTTAAGTGAGTATTTGAGGGAGTATTTTAGTGCCCGGTTATCGTTTTTTGGTATGATGTGTTTTCCCGAGATTATTTTCCACTTCAACAAACCTTGAAACTTGACGAGAAAACAGTTAAATAGACAATCAGAGAGAAGAATATGTTAAAATTTACTTCACTAAATCTACCTTGGCATTTTCTAATAAATTATAACCATTTAAAGATAGTAGCTATTCAATCACTCTTGATTTAACTTTCACGGAAAATTATTTCAACGGATTAAAAAATTAAACTCAGAATTTTACTGCTGGTAAGTTATTTAATGGGGTAGCATTGAAATTAAATTAGATGAGAAGGTTTGAGAAAGAACTTTTAAGAAAATTAATTCACTTTCTCGGTGTTTTTTATATTCCACTTTATATCTATGGAGGTAAAGAAGTAACATTAACTGTGGTTATAACTCTGACAGTATTTTCGGGTTTTATAGAGTTAATCAGAAAACTCACTGGAAGGAATGTATTTCCAGAGTTGTTTCTGAATCCATATGAAATAGGGGGAATAGGAGCTCATCTTTACTTTGGGATTTCCACATCAATTCTTACTCTCTTCATGTCGATGGAGGCGGCGATTACAGGAGTTCTTGTGGGATGTGCAGGGGATGGGATAGCAGGTATTCTCAAAGCTTACATAGCTGAGAAGAGAAGAGATATAACTTCGGAAAATCACGATGGTGAAAGAAGTGAAGGGAGATTACTACCTTCCACTCTGATAAATCTCCAGAAGCTCCCATCTGTAGCGATGTTTGTTCTATCTTTTTCTGCACTCTTGTCTCTAAATGTTCTTTTCTCGCTAAGTCTTGACATGAGAGTTGTGTTTATTTCGTGTATTGTGGGTACTCTGATTGAAAGTAGGACAGTTAAGGTTAAGAATTTCTACATTAACGACAATTTAACGGTTCCTTTACTTTCCGGAATGTTCTACCAGGCTCTGTCTTAGTCTCCAGTGGAAATAAGGGGGGAGGGAGTGATTAATCATTAAGAATTAGCCTTGTCCAGCTATCAATCCTTAAATCTCCCTTTTCTTCACAGATTTGCCGATCTATTATTTTTTATCTGACGTGTACTGTGCAGATAATCTCCATCAGTCATATCCATACATTAGCATACTGGCTAAAGTGACAGTCTGTACTTTTCAAATGTTGTTGTGTAAAAGTTGTATAAGATGCTGACATCAATAAGCATCTGAAGTCATTTTAGTACTCACAACAAAGTTGCTATTTGCAGACTTGGGCTTGTTATTTTAGAGTTCCCACATCAAACACCAAAGACTAAAACAACTTCACAGTCACTTTTGTGGATACGACCGGACCCATCTGAAATTAAAAATAAGTAGGGCTTTTAAAGTTCAATATAGGTGGCATCAAGAATTCCATCAAACTCTGTCATCTGATTCAGAACGTTTTCCGGTGGGACATCATCAACAAGGAGAAGCATTAATTGAATCCCACCTCTTCCTCCATGTCTACCCACGATCATTCCTGCTATGTTTATGTTATTCCTGCCAAAGAGTGTACCAACCCTTCCAATTACTCCTGGTTTGTCTTCATGCAGTGAGATTATGTAGTTCCCTTTTGGAATGAAATCAACTTTGTACTTATCGATTTTGATTATTCTGTAGTCCTCTTTTCCAAAGCATGTGCCTTCAATGGTTATTGATCTATCATCCCCTTCGACAGTGACCTCAAGTAAACTCTCGTAGTATTCAGTGCTCTCACTTTTGCTCTCCTCTATTTTTATCCTTCTCTCTTTTGCGACAGGAATACATGAAACCAGGTTTATATTGGGCCCAAGAACCTCCTTGAGCAAACCCATCAGGAGTGAACGGGTGATGTAGTTTGTTTCGTAGGCTGAAATTGCACCTCTGTAGGTTACCTTCACAGCCCTGACCACTTTGTTAAGCCTGGCAGAAGCAATTTTCCCGATCTTCTCCGCAAGAATCATGTAAGGGAAAATTTTCTCATAAACGGTTGGATCCAGACTGGGGAGATTTACGGCGTTTCTTACAGGCAAGCCCTTGGAGACATTGATTATCTCTTCCGCTATGGTCAGCCCGACACTGATCTGTGCTTCCCTGGTTGAAGCTCCTATATGGGGGGTTGTGACGGTATTTTCCAGGCTTAGGATAGGATTATCCATTGATGGTGGTTCGGACTCATAGACATCAAGTGCAGCACCCGCTAACTTTCCACTCTTGAGAGCCTCATAAAGAGCCCCCTCATCAACAATCCCCCCTCTTGCGCAGTTTATGATGTAAGCTCCATCCTTCATCATCTCAAATTCTTTCTTAGAGAACATTTTCTCAGTTTCCCTCGTCTTTGGAACATGGATTGTTATGAAATCGGACCTCCTCAAAACTTCCTCAAGAGGGAGGAGTTCCACCCCTATTTCCCTTGCTTTGCTCTCACTTATGTAAGGGTCATAGGCGATGACATTCATTTCAAGGGACCTCAATCTTTTTGCAACCTCAAATCCTATTCTTCCAAGACCAACAACCCCGACGGTCTTTCCTTTAAGTTCTGTTCCCATAAACTTCTTTCTTTCCCACTTTCCACTCTTGACACTCGATACTGCCTGTGGTATTTTTCTTGCAACGGAGAAAATCATCCCTATTGCCAGTTCAGCAGTTGAGACAGAGTTGCCTCCCGGAGCATTTGCAACAACTATGCCCTTCTGAGTAGCAGCACTAACATCAATATTGTCAACACCAACTCCAGCCCTTCCTATTATTTTCAATCTCTTTCCCGCTTCAATCACTTCTGCAGTTACTTTCGTCCCACTTCTGACCACAAGAGCGTCGTAGTTTGGGATTATCTCAATGAGCTCTTCTTTTGAGAGACCAGTACGAACATCAACGTCTATTCCGGCATTTTTCATCATCAGCACGGCTTCCTCAGGTATTGGGTCTGAGACAAGTACTTTCATTGGCGAGGGGTAGGAACAGTAGGATTATAAATTTTTGCTGCTGTTTTTTGGTTTGGGTAGAATCAAATCACACTATTGACATCAAAACCAAAACTTACTCTTCAAACTGAACACCCATTACACAATCAGGCCATCTTTTTTCGGAACCATTTATCAACTCTATTTCAAAGGCTGGGTGAACTTCTGTCCACATTCCATGATCGGTATCTATAACCCACACTCCCTTAACTCTCACCTTATCTCCCGGACAGATACCTTTGGAAGAGCTCAACACTCTGAAGTGGTCGTGTGGAACCACCTCAATATGAAGCCCACCCTTTCTCAGTATATAATTTCCAACTCCCAGCATGTATTTGTAGTCTTCATCAGGTTTGATGTCGAAGCAGTAGTCTCCATCTCCTGCAATAAAGGGAGGCTTCTCTACAATTCCAGTTACCTCAGCACAGGTATGGACTATTTTCAGCCTTGAAGGTGAGTGGGTATACTCAAAAACATTATCAGATGGCTCACAGTTATCTTCTTTCTGGATCCATCTCTTCTCATTCCAGTTTTCTGGGTTGAACGGATACAGAGCAGTTTTCAGGTTATCTCTGAAGGGCTGGCTGTAACTACCATAAAAAAGACCAACTATCAGGATAACCGTCAGGAGAATTGAGGTAAAGCGATTGTTTCGATAAATAAGGATAAAAGCAGCTGTAATTGATAACAGGGCAAGAATGACTTCGGGAAAAGTTATCAGTGAAAAATAGAAGATTAGAGCGGAAAGAGAGCTGGCAAAAAACCTCAAAATCCTGTTAAATCTGTCTTCTGATTTCAGTGATAAGTAAATGGCATATCCAAAAGGAATCATTGTTATGCCAAATATCGAGAAGGCTGTATGAATTCCGTCATCACCGTAGTAAAATATTGCAATCGTAAGTGCAGAGAGTGTTTCGAAAGCGGTGAGGGATAGGGCTGAGGGTAGCAAACCCCATTTCCATCTGATAAGAGAGGCTGGGTATGTAACAAGTGGTCTTACAATGACATTGAGAATTGCCACCTCAACAAAAACGGATTCAGGCAGAATCATGAAGGGAAGTGCAAAAATACTCGCTCCCAGAACGGCGATAAAAGCTTTTTTAGGCTTGAACAACCAGGCAGCCAGGAGCATCACCATATAGGCGAATCCATATCCCAGAAAGATTGCAGGAGCATTTACCATCAGGGAGGTGAGTAAGCCCCCAGCAACTATGAAAACAATAACCTCCATTATCCCATCATAACTCCTGAACTCACCCATTAGTCTAATTTAGAACTATTAATTTATAATATCTTTTACCTTTCTTTTTAATTTTTAATTCTTTTTAACCTGCTCTTTCTCGCATGACTTCATTTCATTGTCTCTCATTTAACTCACATTGAAAGCAAACAACTTTTTTGATTTCTCAGAAAACTTCACCCGATAAAAAGCCTTTTATTTTCTTGCGGTTTAATTCAACCCAAGGTGAGAGGATGGGAATACTCTGGTTCAATGAAATTGGAAAAAATGACATCCCTCTTGTTGGTGGTAAAGGAGCAAACCTTGGTGAGATGTTTAAAAATGAAATCCCCGTTCCAAATGGTTTTGTAATTGATAGTAAGACCTACAGAGAATTTATTGAGGTAACAGGAATAAAAGAGCAAATTGAGAAGGAACTTGAGGGGTTGAATGTTGAAGACAGTGATACACTCACTCAGGTCTCACAGAGAATCAGGGCTCTGGTGGAATCAACACCAATTCCTGAAAGAATTGCTCAGGAAATCAGAGATGCCTATGAGGAGCTATCCAGATTAGAGGGAGAGAAGGTTTATGTTGCTGTGAGGAGCTCTGCCACAGCAGAGGATCTTCCAGATGCAAGCTTTGCGGGGCAGCAGGATACATTTTTGAATGTCGTGGGTGAAGAGCTCGTTGAATATGTCAGAAAGTGCTGGAGCAGCCTTTACACTCCGAGAGCAATCTATTACCGGGTGCAGAAAGGATTCAGGCATGAAGATGTTAGTATTGCAGTTGTTGTGCAGAAAATGGTTAACAGTGAGAAAAGTGGAGTCATGTTTACATCCCATCCCGTAACTGGAGAGCTAAAGACAATCATTGAGGCTGTATTTGGACTTGGAGAGGCTATTGTTAGTGGTAGAGTTACTCCGGACACCTACATTTTTGATAGAGAATTAAGGAAAATCGTTGAAATCAAAATTGGAGAAAAATCCATGATGATAACAAAGAAAGATGGAGAAAATGTTGAGATTGAACTTGATGAGAAAAAATCAAAGGAGAGGGTATTGGGCGACGATGAGATTTTAAGGCTGGTTGAACTCGGCGAGATTATTGAGAACCACTATGGCACACCCCAGGATGTTGAGTGGGCGATAGAGAATGAAAAAATCTACATTGTCCAATCCAGACCTGTTACCACAATAAAGAGGAAGGGGGAAATGGAGGCTGAAGAAGTGGAAGGAGAAATAATTGTAAAAGGACTTGGAGCCTCTCCAGGAATCGGCTCAGGTGTTGTAAAGGTTATTGGGAGTGAAAAAGAGATATCAAAGGTTCTGGAGGGAGACATCCTTGTAACAACCATGACCACCCCAGATATGGTGCCTGCGATGAAAAGAGCAGCGGCAATTGTGACAGATGAAGGTGGAATGACATGTCATGCAGCAATCGTCTCCAGAGAGCTTGGAGTTCCTGCCGTTGTTGGGACAAAGGAGGCAACAAAAATACTCAAAGATGGAATGAAGGTTACGGTGGATGGAGAGAAAGGCCTCGTTTATGCTGGAGTACTGGAAGTAAGTAAAAAAGAGGAGAAGGCTGTTGTGGCTGAACCCCACCTTATTACAGCTACTGAAGTTAAAGTAAATGTCTCTATCCCGGATGCAGCAGAAAGAGCAGCAGCAACAGGAGCAGATGGAGTGGGATTGTTCAGAATAGAGCACATGGTTCTCGGGCTTGAAAAGCATCCGATGAAGTACATCAGGGATGGAGAAATGGATGTTTACATAGACGCACTTTACAGAGAAATGAAAAAAGTTCTTAAAGCTTTTTATCCAAAACCAGTCTGGATAAGAACCCTTGATGCCCCAACAGATGAGTTCAGGGCGATGGAGGGAGGAGAGGATGAGCCAATAGAGGCAAATCCAATGCTCGGGTTCAGGGGTATAAGAAGAGATCTGTTTGAGGAAGATCATTTGAGAGCAGAGTTCAGAGCGATTAAGAAGTTAATAGATGAAGGGCTGACAAATGTGGGAATAATGCTCCCCCTTGTTACCAATGTTGAGGAAGTCAGAAAGGCAAAACAGATTCTGATCGAAGAAGGTATTCCACTTGACAAAATTGAGTTTGGAATTATGGTTGAAACACCGGCAGCAGCACTGATAATCGAAGACCTTGTTAGAGAAGGAATAGATTTTGTCTCATTTGGCACTAACGATCTGACTCAGTACACGATAGCTGTTGACAGAAACAATGAAAATGTGGCTTATCTGTTTGATGAAACCCATCCAGCAGTTATGAAGCTTATAGAGCATGTAATCAGGGTTTGCAAGGAGAGTGGTGTGAAAACATCTATCTGTGGTCAGGCAGGTAGCTATCCACATGTCGTGGAGAAACTCGTTTTACTTGGAATTGACAGCGTATCTGCAAATCAGGATGCGGTCAGAAGTGTAAGAGAGACCATATACAGGGTTGAAAAGAAGATAATGCTCGATAAACTCAGAAAACTCTAATTTTTCAATTTAAATGTCGTCTGTATTGGCAAGAATAGATTTTAATAAAATCTTCTCTGAACTTGAGAGGGTAAAAGCCAGAGTTGTTGGAATTCAGTTACCGGATGGATTGAAATTCAGAACAAAAGAGATAGTGGAAAGATTTGAGGAAAAATACGAGACGATAATCTCCTCCTCGCATGCTTTCGGTGCATGTGATATAGACATCTCGCTTCTTGATGTGGTTGATATACTGGTTCATTTTGCTCATACACCGGTAATTGAACTTGAGAGAGTTATTTACGCACCATACTTCTACGACTATTCCTTTGAAAGAATCAAAAAATATCTTGGTATGATTGAAGATCGCAGAATTGCTCTTGCTGGAACCGCCCAGTATGCATGGAAATTTCCAGAGCTTAAAGAATTTCTCGAAGAAGAAGGATTCATCGTGGAGCTGGGAAAACCTTCTGGCAGAATAAAGCTTCCTGGTCAGATTCTTGGATGTAATTACTCCGTTCTTAGAGAAACGACTTCGAACATTCTTTTTATTGGTGACGGACTTTTTCATCCCAGAGGAGCTGCAATTTACACTGGAAGGAGAGTTTACAGGTACAACCCACTTACAGATGAATTCGGAGAGGTTGAAGAAGAGGTGGAGAAATTCAGGAAAGAAAGATGCTTCCAAATTTCAAGAGCCTTGCAGAGGCTTGATGAGGGGGTGGGAATTGCTGTCTCATCAAAACCGGGACAGAACAGGCTCTTACTTGCAAAAAAGCTCAAATTAAAGGCTATAGGAAGGGGAATTGAGGCTCATATAATCTATTTTGATGATTTATCTCCTGAAAAATTGTTGAACTTCCCATTTGGCTTTTATGTCAACACAGCCTGTCCCAGAATAACATATGAAGACTATAAAAGGTATGAGAAGCCAGTTCTGACTCCTAGTGAATTTGAGCTCGTTGTGAAAGGTAAAGACTTTGGAGAACTTAAAGTGGATGAGCTTTTTTAATTTTTTATATAATCTGAAAAATGTTTAAGCCATCTTTAAGACCTTTTCTCCGGCAAATTTTATCAAAAGCGATGGCTTAAATAACAAAAAATTTAAGTTCAGCCAATTTCCACAATGCATCATTATCATTAACAGAAAGTCTTAAATTATACCCACTATAACATCAAAAGAAAAGGTGAAAAAATGAGATTCTTTGCAATCGGTTTCGGTCAGGCGGGAGGCAAGATACTCGATTTATTTGTTGAAAATGAAAAGAAGAGAGGGGCAGGAATCAAGCTCCACACCTTAGCTGTTAATACTGCGAGAACAGATTTAATGGGTTTGAAGCACATCCCAATGAAAGATAGAATCTTAATCGGACAGACAATTGTTAAAGGTCATGGGGTTGGAACAGACAACAGAATGGGTGCGAAGGTGGCACAGGATGAAATAGAAACTATTCTCAATGCGATTGATGAGAAAGGAACGCATGATATTGATGCCTTTCTGATTATTGCTGGACTTGGCGGTGGAACAGGAAGTGGTGGAAGTCCAGTTCTTGCAAGATATCTCAGTGAAATGTATTCTGAGCCAGTTTACGCTGTGGGGATACTTCCTGCTCCTGAAGAAGGAAAACTGTACTCTCTGAATGCTGCAAGAAGCACGATAACTCTCCTCAAGTATGTGGATAATCTCATACTCATAGATAATGGAGCCTGGAAGTTTGAAGGTGCAAGTTTAAAAGAATCATTTGCAAAAATAAATGAGGAGGTTGTGAGAAGGCTTGCAGTTTTAGCAAGAGCTGGAGAGCCTGTTGAGGAGGGAATGGTTGGAGAAATGGTTGTTGATAGCTCGGAAGTCATTAACACCTTCAAGGGTGGGGGAATCTCATCCATTGGTTATGCCACATCGATGGCTGAGACAGAGGAAGAAAAGGAAAGAAGAAAATTCAGTCTCAAAAATCTATTCAAGAGGGAAGATAGAGGAACTTACGATGAAGATAAATCTATGAAAATTGCCTCTCTTGTTAGAAGAGCTGCACTTGGAAGGTTATCGGTTCCCTGTAACATTAGGAGTGCTGAAAAGGCACTTGTTCTTGTAGCTGGACCTCCTGAACACTTGGACAGGAAAGGGATAGAGAAAGCCAAACTCTGGCTCGAAGAGCAGATCTCTGGTGTTGAAGTCAGAGCGGGAGACTACCCAACAAGAAGGACAAAGTATGTTGCTGCATTGGTAGTGCTGGCAAATGTTACCGACATACCGAGAGTAAAACAACTCCAGAGGCTTGCCGTTGAGGCGAGAGAAGAAGCTGAAGGGGCTGAAAGGAGCAGACTCGAAAAAACACTTGCTCTGTTTGATGAGGACATAGAACCACTGTTTTAAGGAGGGTAGTATGAAAGAGAGAATACTAATTAATTCTTTGGTAATTTTTATTTTATTGATCTCGAGCATGCCGCTTGTTATGGCTATTGAACATCTTAATGCAAGTGATTTCGGGAACCCAACACCACAAGGTGTTGAGAAAGATTATTATCAGCCAGGAGAGAGACTTGAGTTTATATATTATATAAGACCCGCTTCGGAAAGTAAGAAAACGATTTTAGATGGGGAAGGTTCTGTATATCGCTATTATAATATATATTCCTCACTGGATACAGTCACTCTTGAAGCTACAGTTTTTTTAGCAACGGGGGCATCCATAAAACACCAGTATGTGAATGGAAAATGCCAAAATCCTAAAGATATCTGTGATTTTATAGATGGAACTGTAAAAATGTCTTTTAGTATAGGGGATACAGCCAATTATGGTGTAGATTATATTGAAGTGAGAGTTAAAGGAGTAGTTCCAACTGTTCAAAAAAGACTTGAGACAGTTAAAGCACTTTATATCGAAGTCTCGGATGCTGATACCAATGCCTTACCACCAGTTGATATAAAAGTCTTTAATCTTAATCAATTTACAGCGGACATAAATAGCCTTAAACAAGAGTACATAACTCTCCAAGAAAGATCTAACGAGCTTGAAGAGGAAGGTGCTGTTACAGCAGAAGCAAAAGATTATCTAGAAAAAGCGAGAGATAACTTAACCGTTGCTGAAAATTACTATAAAATTGGAGATTACTCCAATGCAGACAATAAACTCATAAATGCTGAAGAATTTCTTGATAAAACCTCATTTGAGTTATCAAAAGCTGAGGCAAACTTTATTTACGAGAAGGCTGGAAACGAGCTTGAAAAGCTCTCTATTGTAATAGTGCAGTTCGATTACACGATTAGAGAAGCGAAGGACATCAATATACCTGTCTCAAGCTATGAACTCCAGTTAATCACATTAAAGAGCAAATATACGAACTTGATCGATAAAAACGATAAGACTGCAGATTATCTGGAAAAGAACAAGTTCGATGATGTTATTGAGAGATCAAGGAATATAATGAATGAAACGGCTGAATTGACGATGCAGGCTAACTCGTTAATTTCAGAACTGAGAAAGAAGATTGATGAAGCAAAGGAAACTCCAACACCAACTCCAACACCAACTCCAACACAAGAAACATCATTCTTCTTTGAGCAGAGAGATAGGCTCATTCTCATAGGGGCAATAGTGGCAGCTCTTATTGGTGGTGGTGGAGCAGCTTACATTGCTCTCACAAAATACAAGCATAAGAAGAGCTTTGATGAGCTAAAATAAACTTTTTCAGTCCCTTTAATTTTTCAGCGTAGAGCTTAGAGAAATTCTAAATTTTTCCTGAAACAGTTTTTTAGCGTTGCTGGACTTTTTTAGTGGTATTGTAGCCCGGAACTCTCGTATAATGTGTTGCTCAAAACTTCAGCCACCTCCACTGTTAGATAAAGCATAAAGGATAAAATTGGAAAATAACAGGCAGGAAAACATATCTGAAAATTTAAAGAAATTTTGAGGCAAAGGGACTTCTGACAGAACTGCACGACTCTCTGTACTGGCAGATTTTAAATCTCCCCGATTCAATTCTTTCAGGAATAAAGCTCTTTTCAATCCTCAAAACCCTCTCGATAAGTTTCAGAGCATAAATTCTCTCTCTTTTTCCAGTTACAACCTTAATAAGTTTCCCCATCAAGACAGTAATAAACGAATCCCCGGTTGTTGAATTCACCTCCAAATGAGTTCTCGATGAACTCTTTGTTATCCGAAATAAGCATGCTGTAGCATGCAATCTTAACAGCATCCTTAAACCAGACACCCTTATCAGGAGCTGAAAGACTTACAGCAATGGGGACAATCTCCGATCTGTAAAGGGCGATCTCATCCAGAGTACCCTTCAATCTGAACTTCTTAGAGGAAAGAAAAACTTCCCCACTCTAATGGACTTAAATTCTCTACATCTTCCCCATAAATGAATTTCTCAACAGCTTCTTCAAATATTTTCTCATCTCCTCCCTTTGCTACGAACTTCTGTTTAGCCCAGTCTGAATCGAGACCTTTCTTCAGAGACAGGAATATTTCCTTGCATGCTCCCTGAAGTCCCGGAACATCCTTCGAACCTCATCCTGAAATAACAGAGTCTTGGACAGAAGGCATAGCTGGACACATAACTTACGGAGGCAAAGTCCAAGTCTTTTTTTAAAGGATTGAGAGAAAGCATTGGTATATTGTAATTTAAATTGGATGTAATCCCCTTTGCGGCTGTGATAAATCACCTCAGCTTTGATTTTTGAAAGGAGAAGTTTATGTTTTGTGTAAATATAGACTTACAATCGATAAAACAATTATTTTCATCATAGAAAAATTGATACATTTTGAGTAAGAACATGTTAGAAGGTATGTTTAAATACTATGGTTTTTGTTAGATGATTATTGATTAAAAATTTTTTGATTTTGGATGGAGTGAGGAAAACGGGGGTGGTTTTGGTTGATATCAACCTATCTTGTACTGGTGGCGGTGGTGATATATCTGGTGCTTTATTACACCTATGGAAAGGGACTGGAGAAAAGTGTCGTCAGGGCATCAGCAGACAAAGAAACACCGGCACACAAGTACTACGATGGTGTTGATTATGTGCCAGCGCATCAGGCAGTGCTTTATGGACACCACTTTGCATCCATTGCAGGGGCTGGACCAATAGTAGGTCCCGCATTGGCAATGGCTTGGGGATGGCTACCGGGACTTCTCTGGGTGTGGTTTGGCAACATCTTCATTGGAGCTGTGCATGACTATCTGGCTCTAATGAGTTCTGTGAGGTATGATGGAAAGTCTGTTCAGTGGATTGCGGGAAGAATAGTTGGGAAAAGAACAGGCCTGACATTTCCGGTTTACATATGGTTCACTCTTGTGCTTGTTATAGCAGCCTTTACAGCAGTTGTATCGAAGTTATTCAATTCAATACCCCAGGCAGCAACCGCATCGATCCTGTTTCTGATTGTAGCGGTTATTCTTGGTTTCCTGATGTACAAGATGAAACTGAATTTCTATGTTTCAACTTTGGTCGGTGTTGTTCTGCTTGTCGTTTCTCTATGGATTGGTTTCAACAACCCTGTTGTACTTGAGTACCATTCATGGAATATGTTCCTCTTTGTGTACATCGTACTTGCCTCTTCACTGCCTGTATGGGTTTTGCTTCAACCAAGAGATTATCTGAATGCCTACATTCTATGGTTCGGTCTGTTAACCTCTGGAATTGCCTTCGTAGCACTGGCAAAGCCAATTACTGCACCAGCATTTACAACCTTTACAGCCAATGTTATTGGAGGAAACCCCTCTCCCTTCTGGCCTGCTATCCCACTTGTCATAGCCTGTGGAGCACTTTCAGGATTCCACTCTCTTGTAGGCTCTGGAACGAGTTCTAAACAGCTTGACAAGGAAGTTCATGGGTTAATGGTGGCTTACGGAGGAATGTTTACAGAGGGCTTCCTCTCAACGATTGTCGTGGTCTCAATTGCAGTGTATGGTGTAGCAATAGTGGGAGTTCCGGCAGTGGAGTGGGGTACCCAGTACATAAAAGCCGGAGGAGGTCTTGGTACCTTTGTTGCCAGTTATGCGAAGGGTTTCGCAGAGTTTTACGGATACAGTGAGGCATTCTGGAAAACATTTGCCACGCTGTGGATATCAGCTTTTGCCCTTACCAGCCTTGATACTGCAGCAAGACTTGGAAGATTTGCATGGCAGGAAATTTTTGAGCCACTTTATGACAGAAACAGATCTCTCCATGGTGTGATTTCTAATAGATGGATTGCATCGGGAGTAGCTGCACTATTTGGAGTCTATCTGGCGTGGGGCGGAAGCTACACAATTCTCTGGCCTGCTTTTGCAGGAATGAACCAGCTACTTGCCTCCATAGCAATGATAACCGCGGCTATATGGGTTTCGAAAGTTCAGAGACCTGCAAAGGTGTGGGGTTATGCAGTCCTCATCCCGGCACTGTTCCTCTGGGTGACAGTAACGGCAGGAATCATATGGTACATAGTCACGATTCCAATCAAGGATCCTATCACGAATGTGGCTGTTAAGTCTATCTTGGGGATAGGGCTGATACTGAACTTCATACTCATTGCAGAATTCGCAAATGCCTACAGAAAGCCTGCTGAAGAGTATGCTGCCATGCCAACCTAAAACTTTTTTATTTTTTTATGTGTTATGAAGCTGGTGTTATGAGACCATCAGACATATTGGATTTCCTGAAGGGTTTTTTTGGCTCATTTAAGAAAGGATCCACAGAGATGATTGAGTTTGAGCTAAGAGAGCTTGAGAACATCTTTGCACTTGTTCAGATGGGTTTTTTTGTTGGGATTCCAAGTCCACCACCGACCATTATAATGAGAACACTTCCCCATCTGGCAAGGGAGATATATGTTATGACAAAGAGAGTCAGTGATGAAGATGCCCTGTCGGAGATGGCTGGAGTCTTCGATGTAACCTGAACTGGTGGTAAGATGAAGCTTGTTTTTCTTCTGGGTAAGGGAGGTGTTGGAAAAACCACAATCTCAGCAGCCATTGCGAGAAAGTACTCGGAGAAATACAAAACGCTTGCAGTCTCCTTAGATCCAGCTCACAATCTGGGAGATGTTTTTGAGAAAAACCTCGGCACCAAACCGAAAAAAATAGATGAGAATCTTTTCGCCTCTGAAATTGATCTCGATGATGCTGTTAAGGACTACATTGACGATCTTCAGCGAACACTCAGGCACGCATATCGCTACCTCACTGTTATTAACCTTGAAAAGTATTTTGATGTACTGAAAAATTATCCGGGTGTTGAGGAAAGCGCCCTTCTTGAGAAGGTCAGAAGTATTGTTGAGAAGGAAGATTATGATGTAATTGTCTTTGATACTCCTCCCACAGGACTCACGATTCGTATTTTGATAATGACGAAGATGACACTGATATGGTTGAAAGAACTGATAGGAATAAGGAGGAAAATTCTTGACAGGAGGAGTGCCATAGAAAAAATCCAGGGGGAAATATGTGTTGTGATAGATGGGGAGAAGTTTGATATACCTGCATCAGAGGAAAATGATGCAGTGATAAAGGAAATGTTGGAGTATCAGAGGGAGATGGAAAATTTTGTTTCAAAGCTCAGAAACAGAAGTCTCACGAAGTTTATAGCAGTGCTCAATCCTGAACAACTGCCCTATCTGGAAACAAAAAGAATTATGGAAAACTTGGATAAAATTGATATTGAACTTAGCAGCCTCGTTATCAACAAATACGAGGACAATGAAATTAGCAGGAAAATAGCAGAGGAATTTTCGAGATTAAGCATATATAGAGTTCCCAGACTTGATGAAACGAGAGGTTTAAAAGCTCTTGACGAAATAGCTGGATTAATTGGTGATATTTGATGGTATCGATCGAAATTCTTACGATATTGCTCCTGCTTGCAGCAGTATCTGTTATTCAGTTTTTCAGGGGGAGGAAACTCAATCTGGAACTGGTTAAATTTTACTCTGCAAAGAGTGTAGAGGTATTCAAGCCAGAAGATAAAATATTCACATGGTTGGGTGGTTACATTGGATTCAGGGCTAAATTTGACCTTCAGGATGGCATGAAGCTCGAATATACGCTGACACTTCTACCCAGACACAGTCTCATGTATTTTCCTGTGTCACTCATTACGAACAGGCATGACAAACTCTACTTGGTTTTTAGATTACGAAATCTTGATGGAGAAGCACATTTAATAAAAAGAGGTTACTACAGAATTAAACCAAAGATAGAGAATGAGATAGCTCTCAGAAAAGAGGTAGTTAAGATAGGGAATTATGATTACGAAATCCTCTATGACAAGAAGGATTATGCTGACTGGATTGTTAACTTTATCCAGGGTTTTTCGAAAATTAGAAATGTCAAACATATATCACTGACTCCCTCAACGAAAGTTCTGTATATCCTCATGAAACCCGAACCAGAGACGATAGAGCGGGATTTCAGATATATTTACGATTATATAAAATCCCACTCAGGAAAGCTAAGGCTTAGCTGATGAATAGACTGGTCGGATAAGAACATAAGAAGATTGATCAAAATACAAACTGAATAATAACTTAGATAAAATAACTTGAATAAAATAACACAATTTAGGCTAACCCTCAGCATAAACCTCTTTTTTCCCGGCCTCGATAATCTTGTATTTCAGCCGCTCTTCACCCATCACTCTCTCAATTTTACGGACGAGAAATCTGACCACAGTCCAGTATATTGGCATACATGCGATACATGAAGAAGTTAGATAGCTGAAATTAACATAAATCAGATATTTTCCATCCTGTATTATGATTTTATCGATTATTCCGAGATCAACTATGCTGGTCCCGGTTTCGGGTTCTTTAATCTCTCTGAGTCTGTCAAGGATCTCCTTTTTACTCATTGATTAAAATTATGCCTTGGGGTGTATTTATATTGTTTCATCTCCAAGAATTCGGTGAGTGTCAGTAGTTTTTGCACTCAGTAACCAAGCTCCTTGTTTACGATATTTATCAGCCCCTCTCCTGCAATATATCTTTTCAAGATTATTTAAAAAATGTTTACAACTCTTTCCCAGTAATTGGGTGCGGATCCAGCAACGGGGATGTTATGGGAAGATTATCGAGTTCTCAGGGGGTGAAGATTCTGGCAGGGGCTCTCTTGAAATACATCAAAGGCAGCAACCTTTTGTCCATTTCTCCTGCAGTGTTTATCAGATGAAACTGTCAAAACTAGCCTCACCAACATATTTAGCTATGTGCCGCCAAAAATAAAATTAACGAAAATAAATAAAGTTCAGAGAATCTTTACGAGCTTTTTCGATCTTGGAACTTTTATAACTAAAAACCTCAGCACTTTATCACTTTCGTTGTACCAACAGTGCGGGACATTCACAGAAATCTCGATTGCGTATCCTTGCAAATTTCTCTTCTCTCATCACCTATCTCAACAACACCACAACCCTCCAAAAAGTAGAACAATACATCAGTGAATGCTCATCCATTGGTTATGCCACATCGATGGCTGAGACAGAGGAAGAAAAGGAAAGAAGAAAATTCAGTCTCAAAAATCTATTCAAGAGGGAAGATAGAGGAACTTACGATGAAGATAAATCTATGAAAATTGCCTCTCTTGTTAGAAGAGCTGCACTTGGAAGGTTATCGGTTCCCTGTAACATTAGGAGTGCTGAAAAGGCACTTGTTCTTGTAGCTGGACCTCCTGAACACTTGGACAGGAAAGGGATAGAGAAAGCCAAACTCTGGCTCGAAGAGCAGATCTCTGGTGTTGAAGTCAGAGCGGGAGACTACCCAACAAGAAGGACAAAGTATGTTGCTGCATTGGTAGTGCTGGCAAATGTTACCGACATACCGAGAGTAAAACAACTCCAGAGGCTTGCCGTTGAGGCGAGAGAAGAAGCTGAAGGGGCTGAAAGGAGCAGACTCGAAAAAACACTTGCTCTGTTTGATGAGGACATAGAACCACTGTTTTAAGGAGGGTAGTATGAAAGAGAGAATACTAATTAATTCTTTGGTAATTTTTATTTTATTGATCTCGAGCATGCCGCTTGTTATGGCTATTGAACATCTTAATGCAAGTGATTTCGGGAACCCAACACCACAAGGTGTTGAGAAAGATTATTATCAGCCAGGAGAGAGACTTGAGTTTATATATTATATAAGACCCGCTTCGGAAAGTAAGAAAACGATTTTAGATGGGGAAGGTTCTGTATATCGCTATTATAATATATATTCCTCACTGGATACAGTCACTCTTGAAGCTACAGTTTTTTTAGCAACGGGGGCATCCATAAAACACCAGTATGTGAATGGAAAATGCCAAAATCCTAAAGATATCTGTGATTTTATAGATGGAACTGTAAAAATGTCTTTTAGTATAGGGGATACAGCCAATTATGGTGTAGATTATATTGAAGTGAGAGTTAAAGGAGTAGTTCCAACTGTTCAAAAAAGACTTGAGACAGTTAAAGCACTTTATATCGAAGTCTCGGATGCTGATACCAATGCCTTACCACCAGTTGATATAAAAGTCTTTAATCTTAATCAATTTACAGCGGACATAAATAGCCTTAAACAAGAGTACATAACTCTCCAAGAAAGATCTAACGAGCTTGAAGAGGAAGGTGCTGTTACAGCAGAAGCAAAAGATTATCTAGAAAAAGCGAGAGATAACTTAACCGTTGCTGAAAATTACTATAAAATTGGAGATTACTCCAATGCAGACAATAAACTCATAAATGCTGAAGAATTTCTTGATAAAACCTCATTTGAGTTATCAAAAGCTGAGGCAAACTTTATTTACGAGAAGGCTGGAAACGAGCTTGAAAAGCTCTCTATTGTAATAGTGCAGTTCGATTACACGATTAGAGAAGCGAAGGACATCAATATACCTGTCTCAAGCTATGAACTCCAGTTAATCACATTAAAGAGCAAATATACGAACTTGATCGATAAAAACGATAAGACTGCAGATTATCTGGAAAAGAACAAGTTCGATGATGTTATTGAGAGATCAAGGAATATAATGAATGAAACGGCTGAATTGACGATGCAGGCTAACTCGTTAATTTCAGAACTGAGAAAGAAGATTGATGAAGCAAAGGAAACTCCAACACCAACTCCAACACCAACTCCAACACAAGAAACATCATTCTTCTTTGAGCAGAGAGATAGGCTCATTCTCATAGGGGCAATAGTGGCAGCTCTTATTGGTGGTGGTGGAGCAGCTTACATTGCTCTCACAAAATACAAGCATAAGAAGAGCTTTGATGAGCTAAAATAAACTTTTTCAGTCCCTTTAATTTTTCAGCGTAGAGCTTAGAGAAATTCTAAATTTTTCCTGAAACAGTTTTTTAGCGTTGCTGGACTTTTTTAGTGGTATTGTAGCCCGGAACTCTCGTATAATGTGTTGCTCAAAACTTCAGCCACCTCCACTGTTAGATAAAGCATAAAGGATAAAATTGGAAAATAACAGGCAGGAAAACATATCTGAAAATTTAAAGAAATTTTGAGGCAAAGGGACTTCTGACAGAACTGCACGACTCTCTGTACTGGCAGATTTTAAATCTCCCCGATTCAATTCTTTCAGGAATAAAGCTCTTTTCAATCCTCAAAACCCTCTCGATAAGTTTCAGAGCATAAATTCTCTCTCTTTTTCCAGTTACAACCTTAATAAGTTTCCCCATCAAGACAGTAATAAACGAATCCCCGGTTGTTGAATTCACCTCCAAATGAGTTCTCGATGAACTCTTTGTTATCCGAAATAAGCATGCTGTAGCATGCAATCTTAACAGCATCCTTAAACCAGACACCCTTATCAGGAGCTGAAAGACTTACAGCAATGGGGACAATCTCCGATCTGTAAAGGGCGATCTCATCCAGAGTACCCTTCAATCTGAACTTCTTAGAGGAAAGAAAAACTTCCCCACTCTAATGGACTTAAATTCTCTACATCTTCCCCATAAATGAATTTCTCAACAGCTTCTTCAAATATTTTCTCATCTCCTCCCTTTGCTACGAACTTCTGTTTAGCCCAGTCTGAATCGAGACCTTTCTTCAGAGACAGGAATATTTCCTTGCATGCTCCCTGAAGTCCCGGAACATCCTTCGAACCTCATCCTGAAATAACAGAGTCTTGGACAGAAGGCATAGCTGGACACATAACTTACGGAGGCAAAGTCCAAGTCTTTTTTTAAAGGATTGAGAGAAAGCATTGGTATATTGTAATTTAAATTGGATGTAATCCCCTTTGCGGCTGTGATAAATCACCTCAGCTTTGATTTTTGAAAGGAGAAGTTTATGTTTTGTGTAAATATAGACTTACAATCGATAAAACAATTATTTTCATCATAGAAAAATTGATACATTTTGAGTAAGAACATGTTAGAAGGTATGTTTAAATACTATGGTTTTTGTTAGATGATTATTGATTAAAAATTTTTTGATTTTGGATGGAGTGAGGAAAACGGGGGTGGTTTTGGTTGATATCAACCTATCTTGTACTGGTGGCGGTGGTGATATATCTGGTGCTTTATTACACCTATGGAAAGGGACTGGAGAAAAGTGTCGTCAGGGCATCAGCAGACAAAGAAACACCGGCACACAAGTACTACGATGGTGTTGATTATGTGCCAGCGCATCAGGCAGTGCTTTATGGACACCACTTTGCATCCATTGCAGGGGCTGGACCAATAGTAGGTCCCGCATTGGCAATGGCTTGGGGATGGCTACCGGGACTTCTCTGGGTGTGGTTTGGCAACATCTTCATTGGAGCTGTGCATGACTATCTGGCTCTAATGAGTTCTGTGAGGTATGATGGAAAGTCTGTTCAGTGGATTGCGGGAAGAATAGTTGGGAAAAGAACAGGCCTGACATTTCCGGTTTACATATGGTTCACTCTTGTGCTTGTTATAGCAGCCTTTACAGCAGTTGTATCGAAGTTATTCAATTCAATACCCCAGGCAGCAACCGCATCGATCCTGTTTCTGATTGTAGCGGTTATTCTTGGTTTCCTGATGTACAAGATGAAACTGAATTTCTATGTTTCAACTTTGGTCGGTGTTGTTCTGCTTGTCGTTTCTCTATGGATTGGTTTCAACAACCCTGTTGTACTTGAGTACCATTCATGGAATATGTTCCTCTTTGTGTACATCGTACTTGCCTCTTCACTGCCTGTATGGGTTTTGCTTCAACCAAGAGATTATCTGAATGCCTACATTCTATGGTTCGGTCTGTTAACCTCTGGAATTGCCTTCGTAGCACTGGCAAAGCCAATTACTGCACCAGCATTTACAACCTTTACAGCCAATGTTATTGGAGGAAACCCCTCTCCCTTCTGGCCTGCTATCCCACTTGTCATAGCCTGTGGAGCACTTTCAGGATTCCACTCTCTTGTAGGCTCTGGAACGAGTTCTAAACAGCTTGACAAGGAAGTTCATGGGTTAATGGTGGCTTACGGAGGAATGTTTACAGAGGGCTTCCTCTCAACGATTGTCGTGGTCTCAATTGCAGTGTATGGTGTAGCAATAGTGGGAGTTCCGGCAGTGGAGTGGGGTACCCAGTACATAAAAGCCGGAGGAGGTCTTGGTACCTTTGTTGCCAGTTATGCGAAGGGTTTCGCAGAGTTTTACGGATACAGTGAGGCATTCTGGAAAACATTTGCCACGCTGTGGATATCAGCTTTTGCCCTTACCAGCCTTGATACTGCAGCAAGACTTGGAAGATTTGCATGGCAGGAAATTTTTGAGCCACTTTATGACAGAAACAGATCTCTCCATGGTGTGATTTCTAATAGATGGATTGCATCGGGAGTAGCTGCACTATTTGGAGTCTATCTGGCGTGGGGCGGAAGCTACACAATTCTCTGGCCTGCTTTTGCAGGAATGAACCAGCTACTTGCCTCCATAGCAATGATAACCGCGGCTATATGGGTTTCGAAAGTTCAGAGACCTGCAAAGGTGTGGGGTTATGCAGTCCTCATCCCGGCACTGTTCCTCTGGGTGACAGTAACGGCAGGAATCATATGGTACATAGTCACGATTCCAATCAAGGATCCTATCACGAATGTGGCTGTTAAGTCTATCTTGGGGATAGGGCTGATACTGAACTTCATACTCATTGCAGAATTCGCAAATGCCTACAGAAAGCCTGCTGAAGAGTATGCTGCCATGCCAACCTAAAACTTTTTTATTTTTTTATGTGTTATGAAGCTGGTGTTATGAGACCATCAGACATATTGGATTTCCTGAAGGGTTTTTTTGGCTCATTTAAGAAAGGATCCACAGAGATGATTGAGTTTGAGCTAAGAGAGCTTGAGAACATCTTTGCACTTGTTCAGATGGGTTTTTTTGTTGGGATTCCAAGTCCACCACCGACCATTATAATGAGAACACTTCCCCATCTGGCAAGGGAGATATATGTTATGACAAAGAGAGTCAGTGATGAAGATGCCCTGTCGGAGATGGCTGGAGTCTTCGATGTAACCTGAACTGGTGGTAAGATGAAGCTTGTTTTTCTTCTGGGTAAGGGAGGTGTTGGAAAAACCACAATCTCAGCAGCCATTGCGAGAAAGTACTCGGAGAAATACAAAACGCTTGCAGTCTCCTTAGATCCAGCTCACAATCTGGGAGATGTTTTTGAGAAAAACCTCGGCACCAAACCGAAAAAAATAGATGAGAATCTTTTCGCCTCTGAAATTGATCTCGATGATGCTGTTAAGGACTACATTGACGATCTTCAGCGAACACTCAGGCACGCATATCGCTACCTCACTGTTATTAACCTTGAAAAGTATTTTGATGTACTGAAAAATTATCCGGGTGTTGAGGAAAGCGCCCTTCTTGAGAAGGTCAGAAGTATTGTTGAGAAGGAAGATTATGATGTAATTGTCTTTGATACTCCTCCCACAGGACTCACGATTCGTATTTTGATAATGACGAAGATGACACTGATATGGTTGAAAGAACTGATAGGAATAAGGAGGAAAATTCTTGACAGGAGGAGTGCCATAGAAAAAATCCAGGGGGAAATATGTGTTGTGATAGATGGGGAGAAGTTTGATATACCTGCATCAGAGGAAAATGATGCAGTGATAAAGGAAATGTTGGAGTATCAGAGGGAGATGGAAAATTTTGTTTCAAAGCTCAGAAACAGAAGTCTCACGAAGTTTATAGCAGTGCTCAATCCTGAACAACTGCCCTATCTGGAAACAAAAAGAATTATGGAAAACTTGGATAAAATTGATATTGAACTTAGCAGCCTCGTTATCAACAAATACGAGGACAATGAAATTAGCAGGAAAATAGCAGAGGAATTTTCGAGATTAAGCATATATAGAGTTCCCAGACTTGATGAAACGAGAGGTTTAAAAGCTCTTGACGAAATAGCTGGATTAATTGGTGATATTTGATGGTATCGATCGAAATTCTTACGATATTGCTCCTGCTTGCAGCAGTATCTGTTATTCAGTTTTTCAGGGGGAGGAAACTCAATCTGGAACTGGTTAAATTTTACTCTGCAAAGAGTGTAGAGGTATTCAAGCCAGAAGATAAAATATTCACATGGTTGGGTGGTTACATTGGATTCAGGGCTAAATTTGACCTTCAGGATGGCATGAAGCTCGAATATACGCTGACACTTCTACCCAGACACAGTCTCATGTATTTTCCTGTGTCACTCATTACGAACAGGCATGACAAACTCTACTTGGTTTTTAGATTACGAAATCTTGATGGAGAAGCACATTTAATAAAAAGAGGTTACTACAGAATTAAACCAAAGATAGAGAATGAGATAGCTCTCAGAAAAGAGGTAGTTAAGATAGGGAATTATGATTACGAAATCCTCTATGACAAGAAGGATTATGCTGACTGGATTGTTAACTTTATCCAGGGTTTTTCGAAAATTAGAAATGTCAAACATATATCACTGACTCCCTCAACGAAAGTTCTGTATATCCTCATGAAACCCGAACCAGAGACGATAGAGCGGGATTTCAGATATATTTACGATTATATAAAATCCCACTCAGGAAAGCTAAGGCTTAGCTGATGAATAGACTGGTCGGATAAGAACATAAGAAGATTGATCAAAATACAAACTGAATAATAACTTAGATAAAATAACTTGAATAAAATAACACAATTTAGGCTAACCCTCAGCATAAACCTCTTTTTTCCCGGCCTCGATAATCTTGTATTTCAGCCGCTCTTCACCCATCACTCTCTCAATTTTACGGACGAGAAATCTGACCACAGTCCAGTATATTGGCATACATGCGATACATGAAGAAGTTAGATAGCTGAAATTAACATAAATCAGATATTTTCCATCCTGTATTATGATTTTATCGATTATTCCGAGATCAACTATGCTGGTCCCGGTTTCGGGTTCTTTAATCTCTCTGAGTCTGTCAAGGATCTCCTTTTTACTCATTGATTAAAATTATGCCTTGGGGTGTATTTATATTGTTTCATCTCCAAGAATTCGGTGAGTGTCAGTAGTTTTTGCACTCAGTAACCAAGCTCCTTGTTTACGATATTTATCAGCCCCTCTCCTGCAATATATCTTTTCAAGATTATTTAAAAAATGTTTACAACTCTTTCCCAGTAATTGGGTGCGGATCCAGCAACGGGGATGTTATGGGAAGATTATCGAGTTCTCAGGGGGTGAAGATTCTGGCAGGGGCTCTCTTGAAATACATCAAAGGCAGCAACCTTTTGTCCATTTCTCCTGCAGTGTTTATCAGATGAAACTGTCAAAACTAGCCTCACCAACATATTTAGCTATGTGCCGCCAAAAATAAAATTAACGAAAATAAATAAAGTTCAGAGAATCTTTACGAGCTTTTTCGATCTTGGAACTTTTATAACTAAAAACCTCAGCACTTTATCACTTTCGTTGTACCAACAGTGCGGGACATTCACAGAAATCTCGATTGCGTATCCTTGCAAATTTCTCTTCTCTCATCACCTATCTCAACAACACCACAACCCTCCAAAAAGTAGAACAATACATCAGTGAATGTTGTTCCTTTTAAGTTTTTTATCGGACTTCAATGTGACATGAACAACTTGAACCTTTTCAACATCGTAAAGCACTCCCACATCAACACCGTGCGGATTAGGTGTAGTTTCAACCTCTTCAACCTTCACAACATTCATATCTCTCCCATCTACTAAGTATCTGCTCTATTGCCAGACCCATAAGGATAGCAAAGACGACTGTTAAAGCCAACCTCGCTAACATAAACCTCACTCCCAAAAATTCAAGCTCGACTAACTCTTGAGGAAGCTTGATACACGACCAAGCAGAAAGAAAAACTACAATGTTCGACACTCTCGCACCCTTCTTGAGCAAAGCTGAAGCTATGGGAAACGCTATGTAAAGGGGACCAGTAGGCAAAGTACCCATGACTATTGCAATGAAAACACCTCTTAATCCCGATTCTCTGCCCAAATGCTTCACTACTAAATCTTTTGGCACGAAAACTGTGAATAAACCCATCAATACCATAACAGCTGGAAGAATCAACATCATTTCAACGAAAAACTCCCACGAGGATGTAATCACATCTCCCCGATTTTCGGGAAAAATCGACAGTAAAACGATTGTAACACTCGAAACAAATCCCAAGAGCATCAAATCTCGCCTCATAGTATCCACCCCATGACGAGTCCGATGATGATTGCTATGAAAAAGCTCAAACCGTTTCTGAGTATAGTCATCTTCTTGCCCATCTCTCTTATTTCAACAGGCAAGGTGACAACCCCTATCATAGTCAATGTAGTTATAAACACAGCAACCGCTGTGATAGATGCTCCACTTTTTAGGAGAGAAGCTGCCAAAGGAAACGAAATTATGGATGGAATGTGTAAAACAGCGCCTAATACTGCAACAACGAGTATTCCCTTAAATCCAGCCTGTTCACCTACAATTTTAGAAATCTGATCTTTCGGTACAAAACCCAAAATCAAACCTATCAGAATTACGGTTGCTATAACCATTGGTAGAATACGGAAAAACGAGTTCAAGGCTATGACTAAAGCACGCTTAGCTTTTGCCCTATCCTTTATAATAGCAAATATCAGACAAAAAAAGGCAAATAGGTTTATGAATACAAAAGCAGAGTTCATGTTCTCACAACCGAGCAGAATCCACTTAGAATGATCACTACAATACCTATCAACGCATTTGCAAAGGCCATCATTGCCTTTCTCGAGATTGCAATGCAAATCATGGCAATTACCAGAATGTACTTTATCAATAGCAATGCTGAGTATGTGTTACCGAAGCTAAAAAAGCCCAGAAAATCCTTTGAGTGCCAAGATTCAAGGACACCAGTAATCACAAGAATCGGTATGCTAATGGCTACTAACAATGACGATCTCTTCTGTATATCCATCAGCAACGGTCTTAGCTCTTTACCTTCTTTTAATCTATTCTTGAAAACTGGTAACACGACAAAGGACAGTTGTATTAAACCACCGACCCATACAGCGGTAGCCAAGTTGTGGATCCCCTTTACCGATCCATAAACGAGAACATTTGCCAAATACATCACCTCTTCATCTACAATCTTGTTGTTTTAGCGGAAATAGATTAATCCTAAGATGTTAGAAAATATAAAAATATTTAATTAAGTTTTGATTTTGGTTAAGAAATAGTTAAATCGAGTGCTAATGTAAATATGTAAGCTCAAAGTTGTGATAAAAACTGGAATACCCGAAGAGTGCTGTAAAGTTCGTTACAGTGGCTCCATGACACTCTAAAGAGTCCAGGCAAATCTTGACGGTAGGATAAAACCTTTGTAACCTTTAAATCGATGAATAGATACGAACACACGATCGTTAAAATCACGATTACAAACTTGCCAAAACCCTACTCAACTCTGGAGTTATTGTTCTTCACGCTCGAATTAGAAGAGATGAAGTCTTCTGGACTTTGGCTTGTACTTGGGATGGGTTTAAGAACCTCATGTCTTATATAGATGATTTGAATTTAGACTACGAAATCATCTGGAAAACGAAGTTTTTCGAGGATAAAATGTTAAGTCGTAAAGAACTCGAGACACTTAAATTGGCTTTAGAGTATGGATATTTCGAGAATCCGAAGAGAATAAAGCTCAAGGAACTTGCGAGGATTCTTGATGTGTCTGAGGCTACAGTATCAATCCTGATTAGAAAAGCTCTGAAAAAAGTTGTTGAGAGAATCAGTGCAAAAACATGCTCAGAAGCCTGAATGGCGTGAATGCCCTTTGCAGAGATAATTATGATATTGCTGTTTATAACCTCGGGAATTAGTAGTGAATCAACTCCAACGAAGGGAGACCGAATCTATCTCAACTTTTTTGCCTTTTTAAAAATCTCTGCTGTGATGGAGTAGCTGAAGAGGACATCAAATTCACCAGCATTTTCTCAATTTTTTCAAATCTGTTATCTTCTCAGCAGCGGCAATTTTTCTCATCTTCTGCATATATCTTTCATCCAGTGGAAATGTAACGAGAATTTCTTGCCATAACAGCATTGGTGAATGGTAAAAAGTTAACACCATGCGTTGGACAACATGGTTGGACAAGCCTGCAGGAATTTAAAAATTGAAGTTATCGGGTTTGATAACTCTGATTCCGTTTATCTTCTGATTTCCATGCTCGCTAACAACATATTTTGCTTTTATCAGTTTTGCAATCGCCAGCGAATCTGAAAGCTCACCGAATTTTTTGAACTCCTCTCGCAAATCATCAGGAACTTCAACAAGTTCGATATTCATCCTGAGAGATACAGCAGGGGAAATTTTTTTGTAAACACTGGGGGCAAGATAAACTTTTCCAAGATATCTTTTTTTCATCAGCGCATTTATCCCGGATAAGTCTGCAACAATTCTCGCAGGTGGACTGGGAAGGGGAGTTGAAACAAGCATGTAAATTCCGATAGACATGGAGATCCAGGTGACAACAAGGATTCCAATGACTATCACACCTCTTATCAATTCATTAACTCTCAAAATTTCGAGCAGTATCAGTGTAAGGACACCGAAAAGAAAGAGAGCTGTGGAGATAAGCACAGCTGCAATTGTATCTCTTTTTCTTGATTCCTTTACAAGGTCCTCGAGAGCAATTTCCAGCTCATCCATCTCACTTCACCTTCTAAGCAGGTGAAACATTTGGTTTAAATCAACTATTTCCAATGAGGTATGCCACACATCCTGATTTTATTGCTGCCTCAAAAAGCTTTCTGCTGGTGGTGAAAAGTGGTTTTTTCAGCATGAGTGCTACTGCCAGAGTCTCAGCTTCCTCGGCTGAAAGATTGAGATTGAACGACAATCTCTCAACAATCTCTTTATCAACCTCGACGATGTAGCAACCTTCAAGTGGAGTTGAACGGGGAAGAAAAATTCTCTTCCCAATTGAACGCAGTATGCGATAGTTTTGTGGATTCAGGGACCTTCTATCAACGACTATCCCCCTGTTTGAGAATGCCGGGGAGAGGATCAGAGAAAGCATGAGAACATAGGTTGCCGGAAGCATGACGACTGTAGCAACCTCTCTAACTGGTTCAGGAAGGAGCTCAATCGGGCTCTTTATACTTACTGCAGATGGAGTTGGTGATGGGCTTGGAGTGGGTAACTCCTCAGGGGTGAATGCGGGAGTGGGTGTTGGAATTGGCGTGGGAGTTGCGGTGGGAGTTGGAGTCACCTCAAGTTTCTTGCCTTTTGCAATTGTTGTGAGTCCTGAAAATCCTTTAAGAACTCCATAGCCGGTTATATATCTGTCTTCCAGACTCTTAACTGGCACGATTTTTGCAGGGATGCTGCTTTCAACAACCCCGTCAACCTTAAGATAGAAAACAGGAGTCTCTGATGACACAATATCTCTTGAAATCACTACGGTTTCACCGGGACTCAGAGTAATTCTTTCATCAAACAGATCTGTCCGGTTAGAGCCTGTGATGACCCAGCCTTTAAGACTTGCATTGACGAAGTCATTTAACTGGTTTCTCACTTCAAAGGTTGCGAACCACCTGTTATCAACTCTGTTCTTAGTAATGCTGAAATCAAGGGGGACTTTGTACATCATCCTGGCAGAAGTGTTGATTTCAAAACTAACATCTGCATCAGGAATTGAGTATCTACCTGAGGCATAAATTCTAAAGGAGGAACTTCCATGAGGGGGAACGGTGAGATTGAAGTATATCATGTTGTCTTTCTGACAGGACTCGCAGTCGATAAAACCCTCAAAATAAGGCATTGTGACATTAATGAATATTTCTTGGGAGTAGTTATTATATACATTGTAGATTACTCTATCTCTTTCACCTTTCTCGATAACAGCCACTATGCTTATATTGACGTTCTCTGCCTCAAGTGGATGGTAGAGAGAGAGGTTATCCTTCTGAGATATAGTCTGCACCTCAACTGAAGCATTTCGGTATGTTATAACAGCATTGTACCTTTCAGCACCGTACTTCCCTGAGTCCTCTTCTATGTAAACGACAAACCAGTCTTCTATAACTTTCTGCCTGCCATCCGGATAAAAAATAACCTCTCTGTATTCAGTCAGGGTCTGAGCTGATACTGAAAGTATGGTCATGGTAAAAAACAAACAGAGTACGAAAACTGCTGGAAATAAGCCCAGACCCCTCATCTTTTCCTCCAAATCGGGATAGCAACAAGAACCATCAGGACTATCACTAAGGTCCAGAAGAGAATGTATCCCTGAACTGGAAGTTCAGGAAGTGGAAGAATTGAGAACTCAGCAGTGAAGAAGGCAATATGGTTTGCCGGAATTGCAGCACTCCAGCTACCATCCATCTTTGGCTCTGCATATGTCAGCTTCCAGTCTGAATAAACATCGATTTTCAAATCCCTGATGTCAACATCTGAGCCCACAGGGATTTTTATTGTTTTGAAGAGCAATCCCTTTTCAACGATATCAGCATCAAATTCAATTGTGAAGGTATATTCTTTTCCAGGCTCAATAGGATGCCAGATTTCATAGTAAATGGATGTATATTCACTGTTCTGTTCCACCCTTGTGTTGATTATTGTCTTACCACTGTATGCTTTAACTTCGGAAACTTCAACCGGCTCTCTTTCTTCTGTGAAAGGGATATAAAAAATAAATAATTTTACTGGATGAACTTTTTGCAGTCTTATCTCTCCAATTCCAGGAACAAGTGGTTTATCTATAAGATTTCTGAGTGTTATCTCATTCCTAACATGGGCTGAATCAGTTACGGTTACCTCCATACTGTATTTTGAAATCTCCTCAACTTTGATTGGCTGTGAACTGGAGGGAATGATGGCAACAAGTAATATTAATGCAAAAATCATGGTTGAACCGAGCCTCTTGCTCAATTCTGATACTGGCATGGATTTCAGGTTCACCTCTTAACTTATATTATTATCCATTCTTCCGATCATGAGAATTATTTATTAGCAGATTAAATAAATAAATTTTAAAAATTGGAATGCAACCATCTTTACTCTCTTCTAATCACCCCAGCGATTGCAAAAAGTCCTAATAAAGCTGTTGCAAGCGCCATCATGGATTCATAGCTTGCTGCAGCGCTTCCACTGACAATCTTTATCTGAGGTGATGTTTGTTCGCTCATTGAAAGCATTGGGTCAAGACCCACTATGAATGCATCGAGTACACTAAATCCTCCGCTCCCCTGTATCTGGTAGAATATTATGACCGTCTGACCGTTCTGGATTTCAGTATCATCTGCTATGGCTCCATCTCCATCGGCTCCGGCAGTGAGCGGACTGAGTCGCCAGTAGTATCCTGTGTCGTAACCACTCATTGGATTTGCAACACTTCCATTTCCTGCAAACATTGATGTTTTGTTTATCCAGTTTCCGTCATCGAGATCCTGCCAGCTGCCATCCCAGTTGTACTCACTGAAATTGGCTGGAATCATGTCGTAAACATACACATTTGGTGAGTCCTGTCCTCCAAGGTTTTCGACAACTAAGTAGACATCGAAGACATTATCGACGGTTGAATTTGGAACAACATGTTTTGTGACCTTGACGAGGTAGGTTCCTATCACATAGATTTTCTCGATAACGATGAAATCACTTCCATAGGTTGCATTTGTGTTATTCGTTGTTCTGCTTGAGTCCATCCATCCGTTGCTGGCATCTCTGATAAGCTTAAAGGTTGCATTTGCCCAGATAACGGGCACATTTGAATACTCAAATTGAATATCTGATGTTGTAAACTCGTTTCCACCTGCAAGCTGCTGGTTAGGGACAGTCTCAACCGGACCATATATTATGTTCGAGAAGCTCTCGGTTGCAGTTGCCCACATTGTTACATTTGTGAGGACATAAGTCAATCCTGTTGCTGTATTCTGGACTGTTGCATTTCCTCTCCACACAACCCAGTTTCCACTTGCATTCTGGAAGGGACCACTCTTGTTAACAGATATGCTCGCATCTCCGGTAGCAAAAACATCAACTATCTGCGTCCCACTGACACTGCCATCGAAGCTGAATTCGATTGTTGCAAAGCCATATCTGTCAAGGAAGTAAGCATGATCACCTGTTCCGCTGTTGTTTCCCTGAACTGTAAAGGATATGTTCACATAATCAATTCCACCCTCGTTCAGGGTTATACTGTTTACGCTAAGACCATCGTTTGTTCCAGACGCATAGCTGCTATCGAACAGTGAAGTTGATGGGCTACCTCCATTCTGAGCAGATGGGTTTGAAATTGGACCAAGGCTTGTCCAGTTTGAGCTGCCAAAGTTATTTGCATCACTGCTAAGGTATTTGAGAACATTCATTGATACTGTCTGGGTGCCACCTATCTGGGTGAATAAAGCATCGTTCATACTGATATTAAAGTAAACTTCCCATGTGACATCTCTGTTTGCTGGGATCTTTGAGACATTGTAACTTTCATCAATCAGGAAGGGTGATGAACTTGCAATGCCAAGTGTATTATCATCAACATCGTAGCTGTAGCTGACGACCTCGTTTTGCTTGAGATAGGGTATGTGGATGAAGTAATCCGCATTTGTGTTAATATTATCTCTTATTTTAGGGGGAATGTTGCTGGCATCTGTGAAAAGATAAACATTAGAACTTGCATTTTCAAATGAGAGAGTCGGGCTAAGAGCATTGTTGAGATCAACAGCCACCCATACATCGTAAAGATCATCGCTGCCAGTGTTTGTTATGTTAATGAATCCGATTGTATCGGTTGAATATGAGAATCCTGAACCATCATACTCAGCAGTAGTGCTGATTTTCTCTTCTATGTTTACATCCAATGGAGCTGCAGCGCTCAATCCCATCATTATTGTGATTATTACAACTATCAGTCCTGCTCTTTCCAATTTGACCATAGGGGATTCAAAACGCTTATTATTTAAAAATCTTTCCATACAATGGATAAAGATGGAATATCGGTGATATTAAAAATCATTAAAGTTCAATATACATTATCATGAATTTATTATCATAATGAGAAACCAATCAGAGAAAAAATTTTCAACATTTAGTGAAACACTGTTAAAATGTTTTCATCCCGGATAAACATCCGGAGTTGTTAGCTCAGATAGAGGATGCTGTATTATTGTTTTGGCTTTAACACCCCACCTCACAACCCTATCCTTAGAAAGCCCCAGATCCATTAATCCATTTAACCTGCTGGATCCACTCCAATATTAAACGCCTTTGCAGGATTAAATTCTCCACTTGCAGACAGATTAAGGTAGACATACTTGGTCTCTCCAGCAGCAATTGTGTTGAAGAGCCACCAGTAAACATCACCACTACTGCCATTTGCATCGTAGTCTCCGCTCATAGAGGATATTGAAATGTTCTGGGGTTTGGTCCAGTAGACCTTAATGTTACTGGCATCATCCAGAGACATTATCTCGATCGATGTGTTACTGAAGTAGAAGCTTAGTTTCGCAGTCAGGTTTACAGGACTTATCGGACGGGTGCACGAGAGAGTATAAATTGTACTGTATCTTACACCGTTGGTTTCCAGAGCTGTAACATCCACTGTATAGTTTTCTGCCAAGGGTGCTGAAAATTGATAATCAAAGAGTTTCCATAGGGAGGGAGTGGAGGTATCTGTCTTGTTTGCATTCATGAAGCCACTCTCGTAGAGGGTGCCATTTTCAAAGTAAATGTTTATGCTTGCGGATATTATGTCATGGGAACCTATGGGGTCGCTGACATTGGCAAAAATCTGGGTTGTGTCTCCAACATAGCATGTTGTGCTGTAGATCTCAGAAATTCTGATATATGTCGTTGTGTTGAGAGTTAGATTTGAGTCGTATGCAGATGAGTGAGAAACAAAAATGCTGTTTGCATTTTGATTCTCGACTCTCAGTATCATATATTCTCCCCGCTTTAGCTGGACTGGTGACAGGAGTTTTATTGTAAGTGTCTGGAGCGATGGAGTGGTGGTGAGAATTACAGATGAGGAATTGGTGCCTATGGTCTCTGAATAAACACCGTCGGTTTTTATCAGACTAACAACAATCTTATACTGCCCGGCTAATGCTGAGCTCAGCCAGAGATTCACATAGGCTCTGTCATAAAATCTGAAATCTGATGCAAAGGGTGGAGATTGATACCAGGATTGCATTGTGAAGGGTGAAATTTGTGTTTGTGACTGTGAGCTTGGTGGTGTAGTATTCATAACAAAGTTGCTGTGGAGGTAGAATTCTTTCTGTTCTGTTGGGGGAGATGGTGTAGAGGTTTCCAACCTGACATCATCACTTATACTCGAGTCGGCTATGTATGTGAAGTTCAGAATGGTTATATCTGTCTCTCCGAGTGGGGTGGATGATGGAATAATCTTTGAAGTGTTAATATAGCTTATCCCATACGGTAAGAAAACGTCTGGTAGCCCATTGGAGTTGGTGTCGTTCAAGACAGTATCCCACATGCCATCACCATCGTTATCCTCTGCGATGAGCTGTGAATTATTGTAAAGCCTTGTAGTCCAGCCTTTGGTAGAAGCCGTGATGTTTATATCAAATCTACCGGCTGAAAAGTAATTTGCTGAAGTGAGGTTGTAGAAAACCTCTATTCCCGGATTTGCTGTAGTGGATTGATCAGGTTCTACTGTGAAGGCAACAACATTTATGTAAATCCACATCTCGTCGTTCGTCAGGTTTTGATCGTTTGTGAGATTGGTTTTGAAGGATACCTTATACTTGCCGTAGGGAAGTGAGGAAATGTTGAGGGGGAATGAAACATTCGCAGTCTCGTTGAAGGGGATAGAAAGATTGATGTATGTTGAAGTCTGGTAACTGTAACCTCCACCAACCTTTGTAACATTGAATATCACTTCAAGGTTCTCTAAATCTACAAGACCGAAAAGTGCTGCTGTTGCGTTAAAGTAAACGACTCCTGCTGTTGCAGGATTGAAATTCGTGTTGTTGGCTGGAGAATCTATGGATAGAATGCCAGCATCGTAGAGCTTTGATTTGCCATCATCAATCTGCGCAACCATGTCGCTGAAATTGTAGCCGAGTCCCCAGATAATGGGTACTACCCACTTCTCTCCAGCAGCAAGGCTAATTCTATCCCAGGCTAAAGCTGTGGCAGCATCTCCTGT
>Ga0209426_1000102_pt1 | contig 140015 bp, 129 predicted proteins | sample Deesub1362B_J571_FD_187697 | JGI IMG/M metagenome (GOLD analysis project Ga0209426, IMG submission 187697) | Deep oceanic, basalt-hosted subsurface ecosystem from Juan de Fuca Ridge flank, Pacific Ocean, CORK Borehole 1362B_J2.571 (SPAdes)... ...
TGGACACCACAACCTCCTTCCTGCCTCTGCCCAGGGCCCAGCCTTGTAATACGGGCTCCTGCCCCTTCAACCGTACGAGCTCTCTGGGAGAAAGACGGGGCGACCCATGCTTTCGTGCGGCCTTTTCGACCAGGAGGGAAGGCGGTCTACCCCGTCCCTTTCCTACGACAAGCAGCATACAAGGAGGGAAGGCCACCATGCGGGAAAAAGCCCGCACCCAGATCCTAGAGCGGTTCTTCGAGGAGCTCAAGGACCTCATCAAGGCCCTTATGGAAAAGCTCATGCTGGAGGAACGGGAGCTGTACCTGGAACGACATCCCACCAAGGCCAACGGCTATTACACCCGCGACCTCCTCACCCTCTTCGGTCCCATCGAGGACCTACGGGTACCTCGGGTAAGGGAAGGGGATTCCCATCCCAAACCCATCCCCTACCGCAAGCGTACCTCCATCGAGCTTTCCGAGGCGATCCTTCTGCTTTACGCCTCGGGGGTGAGCACCCGGGAGATCTCCCGGTTCCTAAAGGCGGTGTACGGGGTGTTCTATTCGCCCCTGAGCATCTCCCGCCCCGCGGAGGTGGCCGCGGAGGAGGTGGAGGAATGGAGAAGCCGGCCACTCTGCGCCGAGCATTACGCCGTTTACCTCGACGGTACCTTCCTCTCGGTGCGTCGGGGGGAAGCTGCCGTGGAGCCGGTGTATGTGGCGTTGGGCGTGAAACCCGACGGGAGCCGTGAGGTCCCGGGGTTTCGGGTGTTCGGGGCGGAAGGGGGATCCAGCCACAACTGGGAGACGATCCTAAAGGAACTGTGGGAACGGGGGTAAGACGGGTGGAGCTTTTCATCAGCGACGATCTCCCCGGGATCGAGGAGGCGATCCGCGGGATCTTTCCCCAGGCCAAGTGGCGGCTTTGCGTGGTACATGCGGTGAGGGATGCCCTTTCCAAGGTGAGGAAAGATGCGCGGGAGGGAATGGCCGGAGATCTGAAGGCCATCTACCGTGCGGACACAGAATAAGAGGCCCGCAACGCCCTGGAGGCGTTCAAAACCAAATGGGCGTCGAAATACCCGAAGATCGTGGCCAGGTGGGTCACCAAAAGCTATGTCCTGTTGGCGTTCCTGGAGCATCCCAAACCGGTCCGGCGTTGCCTTTACACCACCAACCGGCTGGAGCGTCTGGTAAAGGAGGTGAAGCGGCGGGTGAAGACGGTGGAGATCTTTTGCAATCCCGGGGCATTGGAGAAGCTTTATACTTGGTGTTGTCCCAGATGGAGAAAAAGCTGGCGAGGAGATTGGTTGGATTCGCGGAATTGCAGATGGGAAGCTGCCATGCCACCGAGACACATTAAACGGAACACTACCGCGTCCGGAGAAGGGTGATCACTGTCCTTGACGTCCCCCGGTGTGGCGACGTTTAACTAGTCCCGCGATGGGCGTTTGGTCGGTAATCGCGGCCCTCGTCGTCGTCCTCCTCTCCTTCCCTTCCCTCGGAGAGGGGTGGATCACCTTTCGGGGGCCCTATGGGGTCACACTCTGCCTCCCTCCCGGGGGAGCGGTCGTCCCCCACGCCGCAGGAGTGGTGCGGGTGGAGTTACCGTTCCCGTCGGGGACGCTCCTCACCGAACTCTTCCTGCTCCTCGAGGCCGGGACTGGCCCCCTTCCCCCAGGAAACCCGGTGCATATCGGCTCCCGTGAATTCCTCTTCTCTCACACCGAAGAGGGCGCCGCGGGCTCCCGCTACGAGTCTTTTCAGTACGCTACGTCCCTCGATGAGAGAAACTGGATCTCCTTGAGATTCGTGATCCACACTGCGAACCCGGGGATGTTTCCCTCGCCACCCCCTTCCTATGACCGCGGGGCGGTGCTCTCGCTCCTCTGCGAGATCTTGAGGAGCTTCTCCGCCGGCGGGTGAGAGGAGACACTGACGTCCTTCTGCAGAGCGTAATGGCCTTATAATTCCTCCGCCACGGGCTCTGCTACGTCAGGGCGGCGTTCACCCGTCACGGAATCGAAGTGTGGGAGGATACGTTTGTCGCTGTAGTCGACATGAACTAGTTCCCCATCTCCACCATTTTCTTCTCCGTGTTCGGGGGCAGGGATACGGTTCGCGAACGACTGGCCGGGGACGACCATCGCCACATCGTCCCCTGCCCTCCACTGGTATGCCCTCACCCGGGCCGATAGCCCCCAGGTCTCCTCCCCCGGGGTACGGAGCCGGAACGTGACAGCGCGGAAACTACCACGGAAAGAGCGGGAAAGACTAGGGCGATCCTGGCGCACCTCGACACCAACCGCCGCCGGCTGGCCTGGTCCGCCGACGGGACACGATCGATAGCCGTGGGCACCGCTGTAACGCCCGCGGCTTACTCCCTCGAGGCCCTGATCCTCCTCGTCGGGACGACCGCGGTTTTTCCGTTTCAGTTTACGCGGCGATCCCCTTCGGGCTCTATGCTATCGCCACAATGTGCTTGCTCCCCTGGGAGTTGAAGATGCCCATCTCTTCCGGGGCGGACGACAACGCGTCGTCGGCGGTCGTGGCGCTCGGGCTCGTGGCCGGGCCCGCTCGTGAGCCCTTGGAGCACACCGAGGTCTGGTGTTGCTTCACCAGGGCGGAGGAGGTGGATCATAATGGCGTGAAGGAACTCTTGTGCCGCCATCCCGAGCTCGATAAGGCGTACGTCCTCGAGGGCGTGGGGGCGGGAGAGCTGACGCTGGTGGATACTGAGTGGAATCCTCTTTCGCTGTCGTCCGGATGCGGAGCTCCGCGGGCTGGCAGTGAGGTCGCGCGGGCGTACTCGATGTTGGGCAATGTGCCCGTGGCGATGACATTTGTGTGTGAGAACACAAACGCTACGGCGCAGTGGATGTAAGGCAATCACCCTCGCCGGCCGTGATCCGGCCACGGTGGCCCTCGCCCACTGGCACTCCCCGATGACCCCCCGGTTCATTTCCGGTGAGGGACTCTGGTATGCTTTGCAATTTATCGAGGCTGTCCTTACCGCGTTAGACGAAAGGACATTTCAGTCTAGCAAGTAACTCAAGAGCTCATCAAGACCTGCTTTGGCGAGGCAACATACCTTATCGGCACCGCCGTAAAAGACCAATAGCTCGTCTCCAATAACCACCGCCCCCTCGGGGAAAACGACGTTGGGGACGTCCCCTTCCACTTCGTAAGGCTCCTTTGGCTCCAGGATGGGGTCCCGTGTGCGGGCAATAATGCGCCACGGCTCCTCCAAATCCAACAAAACTGCTCCGGCCCGGTAGACATGGCCCCAGTCGACTCCGTGGTAGATGAGGAGCCATCCCTTTTCGGTCTTGATGGGGGGTGGTCCGGCGCCTATCTTCTTGGCTTCCCAATCTTCTTCTGGCTGCATTATCAACTTGTGACCGTACATTCTGCCGGGAAGCCCGTCGAGGAAAGCGAACCAGATGCTGGGACGTTCCACCGGGTAACCGGGGCCGACCCAGTTGGCTGGACGGTGGATTACGGCATACTTTCCCTGGACCTTCTCGGGAAAAAGGACCACATCCTTGTCATCGGCTTGATAGGGTGTGATGATGCCCAAACGTCTGAAGCGCGGTCCATCGGGCTCCCCCAAGCCCTCGACCTTCGCCATAGCTGTTCGGGAAAAGGACATGTTTGGTTTAGGAATGCCCAGACGTCGCCTCACCGCCCCGGGTGGGGAAGGTGTATGAGTGATCACATAAGTCACGTATATCGTGCCCCCGAGCTTGATGAGCCTGGCGTCTTCGACGGTCGTTTCCCACAACTTGAACTCTGGACTGAAAACGGGTGCCTCACGCCGTTCCAAAAGGGCTAGGTTCTTGTCGAACATAGCGTACCCTTGCCGGGAGGCATAGCGCACATAATCGCCTACAGCCCGATATAAGAGATGTATCCTGCCATCCTCATAGAGGGCAGCGCAGTTGAACGTGGCCACCGCTTCCCAATCGTCTCCCCGGGGTTCGATGATGGGGTTGCCTCCGTGACGTCTCAACTCCATTCCTTCCTCCATTCTCCGTCTTATCTACAGAGGGCGTGCCCCGACCCTATGAGAATCCGCACCTCACTTCAAAGCCTTCTGGAAAAAGACTTCGCCTACTTCCCCTTCGTTAATCCCGGCGATAAAGCCGCATTCTTCGAATCTCATATTCCTGTGCCAGGCCTGAGGTCTTGGTTCGTCGGCCTGTGAGGAACTGAACAGAACCGAGTGCCCCTTGCTCCGCAGAAATTCCTCTAAGAAGTGGAGCAAAGTTCTCCCAATGCCTTTCTTTCGATATTCCGGCAGGACCCGGATGAGCCCGATGTAAGGTACCTGTGACCAGAGATACTCCAGGCGCAGGTGTCCCACTAATTCTCCATCTACCTCGGCGACGACGATTTCCCTCTCCTCAATCTTTTTCTCGATTATCGCCTCATCGATCTCGCTATCCTCTTGAACGCACCACTCCAAATCCTCAAGCGTAGCGAATCTAATTTTAAAAGGGAACATCTTCTGGGTCATTTTCTCGCCTCCCTTACCTACCTCAACAGGGAAACTACGGTTTGCAAACTGCGTAGACCTCGAACGCGCCCTTCGAGGTTACCCTGACCCTGTAGACGCCTGGCACATCGACCTCACACCTCCCCCTGAAGCTCTCCATCTCATCCCAAACCGGCTCAGGTTTGGGAGCGATGAGATGGTGATGGGGAACCATGGCCTCTAGTACCAGTTCGACGTTCTTCGGCCCGGCGGCGATGTAGCATCGGTTGAATACAGGAATGGGGGTAAACGCATCAAAACCCTGTTCTCGCACGAATTCCCCCTGGTCAAATTCCCCGCTCCCCACCCTGACCACATAAGGGGCCATCTTGGGCAATGGTATGGGAACCTCCGAGAAGCCTAAGTACCACTGGATGAGAATCCTGTCCAGGAAAAAGGCATCTGCACGATTGGAAGATCGGACCCCGTAATCGATCACATAACCGAACCAGCCGGATCTCATGGTGTTGTGCAGTGCCCCAGTTATCAGGAGTAAGGAAGTGTTCTTGGGAAATTTGCCGCTGGAGATAAGCACCCGCTCGTCCAGAGTCCACTTCACGCCGGAGACATAGGGAAAGTGGAGCATTCCCACGAGATCACCATCCTCGCTTATGCACTCGATTACATGACGACCGTAATCCGCGACCAAGAGCTTCTGGCCCCAAGGGGAGACCCGCAGTGAGTCGAGACTTACCGGTGCGGAGTATTGTTTGGCCTTTTCCACCCCTTTCGGGCATTCTATGTCCTCGAGCACGTACAGCCCACCGTCCCCGCCGTGCATCGGGTTCGAAAGTAGCCAGAGCCTTCCACGGGAATCCAGCGCGGTGCTAGTCACCCCCTCAATGGGCAGGGCCAATGCCCTCTGAAGCCGAAGGTCCTCCATGTCTCTGACCTCGACGACGTTCGTGCCGGTGGCCACGTACAGGAGCTGTTCCTCCGCGTCTATGTAGAGCTCGAAACCGCCCCATCTATAGGGCGTCAAAGCTTTGGCCGCCAGAATGCCATCCCGGAACTTGGCCACACCGTACGTGCCGGGCCTCTCGGCTGGGTGAATGCCGGCAACCACTTCTTCCGGATCCAGCGGGTTGTACTGTGCGTCGGCGACGTCGAGAAAGAGGGCCCCCACAAACTTCGCTGGATCGTACTTGTGAAGGCCTATGCCATAGTTTTTACCTAAAAGATGGAACATCTGTCACCCCCGTATCTCCAGTATTCGCACGCCCCAGGGCTGCAGTGAGAGTCGGAACCTCCCTTCATGGACCTCCAACTCCTCTCCGGTTTCGATGTCCAATACATGACCGAGTGACAACCAGGAGCGCACCTCTTCTTCCAGCGGGGCATAGCCATGATTGATGGCCACGAGAAGTCGCTCCCCCTCTTCGTTTTCCAGGAGGTTTAAGCTCAACGCAGGGTTCTGGGCCTCGAGGGGCGGCCTAATGCCGGCCTCGGCCCTCAAGGCCCGATACAGGCGGTGGACCAGCGGCCGGGAATGGGGCTTGTTTCGCGCCGTCTGCATCCACTCCAGGGAGCGAGAGGAGAAGAACGCCTTCCCCTGCCCCAGGGCGTGCACGGTGAGGACGGGCCTGCTCTCCTCATCCACGGCCAGGACACGGGCCTTCGTCGGGACGACGGGAAGGCGGGGAGCACCGGCAGCGGGCACGACGATCCGCTCCCCCGGCCGCAAGTCACCGAACACCTCCACCAAACGCAGCTTCTCCATCTCTCCCTGTGGTGGGGCGAAAGCGTTCGGCTCCCGGCCGGGGCGTACGCCGAAGAGCTCCTCGAGGTCGGGCACCGCCCCGGCGAATCCAACCCACAACACTCCCCCGGCCTTCACCCAATCCCGCAGAGCACGCCAGGTGGGAGCGAGTAGGTCACCATAGGGGACCAGTAGTAAACGCACATTCTCCGGGGGGAGCGCTGGTTCGCGAACGAAGGAAACGTCGAAGCCGCCCATTTTCGCCAGGGTGTAGGCCTCGAGCAGGGTCCTATAGAGGTGAGGTCGGTCCACAGCGCGAAAGGGATAGTTGACGTAGAAGGTAGAAGGCACCAAGATGGCGGCGTGGGACAGGATGGGGGACCAGCGGATGGGGCCTACTTCCCCCATTAGACGAGCGAACCGACACATCTCCCCGGCAGCTAGCTTTTCGCTGCCGTCGACCCGGGTGATGCCGAAGAAAAGCTCGAAAGGGTGGTGGGTGTAAGGAGGAAGATCAACGGTGGGAAAATCGCTCCAGCACCAAGCCAGAATCCCAGCAGCTCCCGCGGCCCATGTGGAGAAGAGCATAATGCGGAAGTAGTCCGCTTGAACTTCTTCAGCCCATAGGGCCGTGCTGACCCCGAACTCCTCCACCAAGACCGGCAGGCCGATGTCACACAGGCGAACCGTTCCCGCCGCGGCGTGGCTGAAGCGCAAAACGTCCGAGTCTTCATAGTAGTGGTGGAGGCTCACGAAATCTTCCCCTCGTCTCAGCTCTTCAATCCCCTCCAACGTGCCTTCGGGAAAGCCTAATCCGGCACCCTTCAGGTCGTCGCCACCGTCGCCGGGAGCGATGGGGCGGTAGGGGTCCAGGGCACGAATGGCCTGGTATATCTCCTTCATCCAGTCCAAGAAAACCTGGGTTTCCCGCTTTCCCGCGTAGTGAGTGATCTCGTTGGAGAGTAACCACCCCAAGATCGCCTCCTCCTCACGGTAACGGGCGACGATCGCCTGTACAAAGCGTTTGGAGTGGGCCAGCACCTCGGGGTCGGTGTAGAAGTCGCGTCCTTGTTCCCAGGGAATGGGAAAATTCATCCCGGACATGTGCCCGACGAAGAAGGTGGGAAACGTGTAGAGTCCATTCTCGTGGCATAAGGTCAAGAACGTGTCCAGCTTCTCCAGAGCCTCGGGCCGTAAATTACCCTCGGCGTCAGCGAAACATTCCGTGCACAAAAAGAACCGCACCGCGTTCAGTCCTAAAGCTCGCATCTCTCCTAGGTCCCGCGCAATTCCATCAGGATCCCAGCGGGACCACATCTCAACCGCCGTGCGGCGGGGCCAGTAGTTCACGCCAATGGGGTAGAAGGGATTTCCGGTATGATCGTGCAGTACTGTCCGCAGCATGATTTACTCCCTCAGGGCTCGGCCGACCGGCGGAGATCGGGCGGCACCACACCTCAGGTGGTAGAGTTCACGTCCCACGAGTCCAGGCCTTCCTGATAGCGAGCACGGCCTCCCGGATTACTCGCTGTGGGGGCCCGAAACGTTGGGACCGCTCATGATCCAACTCCAGAACGAAACGTCCGCCATAATCCGTGCGCCAGAGGGTCTCAAAGACTTCCGTAAACGGGACAGTCCCCCGCCCGGGGGGAAGGTGATCACCCAGTTCGGGAGACCAATCATGTACGTGGATGTGAACAACTCGGTCGGCAAGACGATCAGCGAATAAGCCATTTTCGAATAGGCCTGCCTCTCGGGTGAGGTACCAATGCCCTATATCCCAGCAGATTCCCAATGTTACGGCGTCGTCAACTAACACCCCGAGTTCGGCGAACGAGACACCGGGAAGGGAAGGGACCCTGGGATCATAAGGCATGTTCTCAAGTGCCCAGAGAACCCTGCTTCTTCGCGCCTCCATTTCCGCAGCCAGTCGATGGCAGAGAAGCGAAGTAATGGCCAGGCCCCGTTCCCGGTCTCGGCCGTCATCGAACGGGTGAAGGACCACCAGAGTCGGCGTCCCCTGTCGCTCTGCCACTTCTTCCAAAACAGCCCACAGCCGTCTTGGGAATACACCCTTCCTCGACCTGCGGTACCACTTCCAAATGGTGTTCCTCTTCCAACTGAGGTGGAAGGTGACCGTGAGAGCACGTGCCAACGCCGCATCGGCCAGCTTCCGGTCGAATTCTCCCGCCGCCGTGAGGGGTAACTCCACGGATGCCACTCCCGCCGATGCTAAAAAATCAAGAAAGGGGCCGGGATTACCGGGGGGACACCATCCGATTTTGTTGAGGCTGAAACCAACATGGATGTCGCCAGAGTCTATTTTCTTCATGCCCTTACATATGATCTCATGGATCCCTCAAATCCGCCGCAGCAAAGGAAGGACGTCGCCCAGCTCCGCGGTGAACACCCCGATGCAGTAGTCCGAGACGCCGCCGATCCAGATCAGAACTTCTCCATGGAGCAACAAGCCGTTTCCGAATATCACCAGGGGACGATCGCCGTACTCCTCCCACAACCCTCGAGGAGCCAAGAGATAATCCGAGACGGCGAGGAGCCGTCCGCTGCCGTCCACGATGGCGAGGCCTTCACGATAAGAACGGTCCTCGCGGAGGACGCCATGCCACCCTACTAGGTACTCGTTCTCGGCAAGGCGCACCGTATTTGTGGACCAACCGACCTTGTGCTCCCACGGTTCGGGTACAAAGACCGGTTCCATAGTGTCCTCGAAGATCACGAGCTCCTCCAAGTCCGCTTCGGCTCGCCAGCACATATCGGGAAGTGGTCTCCTCGGTGGCTCCAGCTCCAGCAAGCTGAACAAGGGCTCGAGCCGAGCATCTGGGAGTTCCCAAAAGCTAGGTCGGGTAAGCATCGCCGCGTTCTTCTCCTGCAGATGAATGAAGGCGGAGTCTTTATTACCGGGAATGAAAGTCCCCTCAGGGCCTCGCACGGAAAAGAACCCTTTGCGGCGCACGCTGAAATCCTTCCCCAATTCGGCGAATCCAAGAACCGCTTTATGAGACTCTTTGCTGTCCTCTGAAAACTCACCCACAGCAGTGTAAAGGATCAAAAAACCGTTTTCAATTGCCAAGACTCGGGGATCTTCGCAACCCTTGACCGCTTCCCACCCGTACTGTGGCCAGAGCACAATTTGCGTCCGGAGAGGTCTCTTCGCCTCGCCCGACAGGAGTTCCTCGATGGCGAGTTCCACAACGCCGATGCTGGAGACATAAGAATAATAGTCGAAAATGAGCCGAGGAAATATGAAGACTCTCTCGCCGACCAAGGTCGCCCCAGGGTTGAAAGCAGCCACGGGCTCTTTGTGGGGATAGTTCTCGATCAAGAAGTCCTTCGGGCCGAAGAAGCAAACCCGGCGGAAGAGATCCTCAGTTTTCGGAGCCCGTATCCCCCTGTTCTCCACCAACGCGGTCTTGGCCTTCTTGCGGAGCCTTTCCTCTATGGCCAGAGACATCAGCGTTTCCTCCTTTCAGCACCGTCTTTCTGGCCTCTCGGCGCACGCTCCACGCTACGAGACCTAGGAAAGTGGATGCCATCGCTATGGCCAATAGATCCACCACGAACTCCGCAGAGCCGACCTTCAAGAATGGCAAACAGAAGAGAGCCAACACGAGCACCAAGAAGCCGAGGCGAAAAGCAATCCTCCCTATATGAGGCGCCATTCCGGCAGGGTCTCCATTAGGTGACAAGCCGCCCTGTGCCCATTCGCGTATTCACTGAGTTCGGGCTCCTCTCGGGCACAGATCTCCTGAGCGTAAGGACAGCGCGGGTGAAACCTGCATCCCGAAGGGGGGCTCTCCGCAGAGGGGGGCTCGGCCTCCCGGAGGGCCATGAGCTTTCGCTGTCTGGCGAGCCGGGGATCCGGGATTGGGGCCGCGGACAGAAGTGCCTGGAGATACGGATGCACCGGGTGCTCAAGGACAGCCCCCATCTGGCCTGCTTCTACAATCTTCCCCAGATACATCACCGCGATTTTCCCCTCCCGGGCGAAGTACCGCGCGGTCGCGAGGTCATGGGTAATGTAGAGGAAGGCCACACCCAGTTCGCGGTTCAACTTAAGCATAAGGTCGAGGATAGAGAGCCGCAATGAGGCGTCGATCATCGAGACCGGCTCGTCAGCCACGATGAACTTGGGTTTGGGGATAATCGACCGAGCGAGGACAAGTCTTTGTCGCATCCCCCCCGACAGGTGATAGGGGTATTTGTTGAAGAAGTACTCGGGCGGCATGATGCCGACGAATTGCAAGAGCTCCTGGACCTCGTGCTTCAGGTTGCGTCTGGGGGTCCCGTGACGGTGTAATGGGGCGGCGAGCGTTTGGTACACCGTCCGTACGGGGTTTAGAGCCGAGTAGGAATCCTGGTGGACGAGCTGTCCCGTCGGCCGCAGGACATCCTCCCGCCAGATGTCCCGTCCCCGGTAGAGGACCTTGCCCTTCGTCGGTGGAATGAGCCCCAGGGAGATCCGGCCGACGGTGGTCTTACCACAACCGGATTCCCCCACCAAGGCGAGAATCCCCTTTTCCTCGATCGAGAGCGAGACACCGGAAACCGCCTGAGCTCCCTGTCTTTTCCTGATCCAGCCTCGTTCAAAGATCTTGTAAACGTCGCGAAGCTCGAGGAGGTCCATTATCCCTCCCTCGCCCTTTTCCAATGGTGGCAAGCGACGAAGTGCCCGGTGGTGACCTCCTCCATTTCCGGCACAACTTGAGAGCACAACGCGTCAGCGAACTGGCAGCGCGGGTGAAATCGACAACCATCCGGGGGGCTGATGAGGCTGGGAGGGAAGCCGGGGATTGGCCGCTTCGACGAAAGGTCCCCCACAATCGAGGGGATCGCATTTATGAGACCCTTCGTATACGGGTGGTAGGGGTCATAGAAGATCCCCTCTACGCCACCTACCTCCAATATCTTTGCCGCGTACATCACCGCTACCCGTTCGGCGACCTTGGCCACGTTGGAAACGTCATGAGTGACCATCAACATCGTGATCCCAAGTTGTCGGTGGATCTCCTGGAGCCTGTCCATGAGGTAGGCCTGGGAAATCATGTCCAGGGCGGTGGTGGGCTCGTCCAAGATCAACATCTCCGGCTCCAAAAGAAGCGACATCGCGATGATAACCCGTTGCTTCATGCCCCCTGAGAGCTCGTGGGGGTATGAATCTAAGACCCTTTGTGGGTCGAGGCGGACGAGCTCCAGGAGCTCGCTTGCCCTCTCCAAGATCTTCTCTTTCGACATCTTCCGGTGGGCCAACACGGTGTCGATCATCTGCTCGGAGACTTTGAGCACCGGGTTCAAGGAATTTTGGGCCGCTTGGAAGACCAAGGCTATCCGTTCCCAGCGAAGGCGTCGTAGCTTCTCGGGAGGCAAGGCGAGGATGTCCACGCCGTCGAAGAGGATCTCTCCGCCACGGATGTACCCGTTCTCGGGCATGAGATTGAGGACCGCCTGGACGATGGTGGTCTTGCCGCAACCGGATTCGCCGATGAGCCCCATAAAGGCGCCTTTGGGGATATCGAGGGATACATGGTCGACGGAGCGGAGGTTTCCCTCCCGCACCTCGAACTCCACCACGAGATCGCGAACGGACAGGATAGGCTCATTCATGGGCTCTCAACCTCGGATTGAAGATCTCTTCGAGACCGTGGGCGAAGAAATATCCTCCTAACTGGAGGAGCATGATCGCCAACAGGGGTGAGAGCACATAAGAGAGGGCTTGGGGAATATAGATCGCCCCAGTCTGTATCGTGGCCATATTGAGCATCATTCCCCAATTGGTCGCGGAGAAGGGAGCGAGGCCGAGGAACATTATGGCCACCGAGGAGACGATGGCCCCCCGCATCATGGACACGAAGTTTATCGCCACGTAGGGCATCACATTGGGCAGGATTTCCTTGAAGACGATATGTGCCGTTCCGAGCTTGAGCAGTTTAGCCGCCTCGATAAACTCCCGCTCACGCAAGGAGAGGACTTGGGAGCGGATGGCCCGCGCGAGACCGGCCCACATCCAGAAAGCGAGGATGAGGGCAAAGCTGAAGGGGTCCTTCACACGAAAGACAGCCGCCAGGATCATCATCACCGGGAGGTGGGGGATGGTGAGCATCATGTTAACGAATGTCATCAGGATCTGATCGGTGAAACCTCCCTTCAGGCCAGCGATGATTCCCAGTGAGATCGCGATCAAGATCGCGAAGAGGGCCGCCAAGAAGGCTACGAAGAGGACATCCCTTGAACCTTGAACGATCTGGGCCAACACGTCCCTCCCCATATAGTCCGTGCCCAGGGGATGCTCCCAAGATGGTGGCCGGAAGGCTTTCCAGGGCTCTCCCTCCTTCAAGGGAACCAGTATTGGGCCCACAGTGGCCATGAAAAAATATAGAATTAGGATTACAGCACCGGCCACAGCTCGCCTGTTCCGCAGGAGGGTCCGCATCACCGCTCCAACCGAACACGGGGGTCGAGCTTCGCGTAGAGAATGTCCGCCAGGAAGTTGGCCAAGATGGTGGCCGTAATGGTGAGGAGGAAAAGTCCTTGCATCATCCCGTAGTCCTTCCGCATGAGGGCCTGGGAGAAGAACCATCCCATGCCCGGGTAGTTGAAGATGGTCTCTATGAGGATGGATCCCCCGAACATCGCCCCGAAGGAGATGGCCAATCCGGTGATCAAAGGGAGAATAGAGTTGCGGGCAAGATAAGAGGTCACGATCCTTTGGTCTTTTAAGCCCCTAGCCTTGGCAGCCATGATGTAGTCCTCGCCCAGAACCGAGATGGCCGCTCCCTTCATGGCCAAAGCCCATCCTCCCACCGCCTCCAAGGTATAGGAAAGTATCGGCAAGGCAGCGTGGTGGAGGACGTTCCCGATAAAGGCCAGACTGAAGCCGGGCTCGATGCCGATGTCGTACGCCCCCTTGGAAGGGAACCACTTCAGGTTGATGGCGAAGAAAAGGAGGAGGAGCATGGCGGTGACGTAATCCGGAGTGGCGGCGGTAAAGGAAGCGTAACCCGTCACCAGGGGATCTAATATCGAACGCCTCTTCCATGCCACAAGTGTTCCCAGGATCACTCCCATGGAGAAACTCAAAAGGAGAGAGACCGACACCACGAACGCAGTCCAGGGAAGGGCCTTGGCGATGATCTGGTTGACGGAGGCCCGATAGATCATGGAATAACCGAGATCTCCCTTCAGGAGTCTCTTAACGTACGTGACGAGCCGATCGAGGAGGGGCTGATTGGGGTCGTAGCCATACATCTGTGCGGCCATCTTGTAGGCGGTCTCAAAATCCAGACCGCTTGTCTGGACCATGTCCATAGCCCATTCGTAGAGAGGATCCCCGGGGACGTTTTGGATGACGATGAAGGTCACCAGGGCCGCCACCGTGATGGTGAGGATGGCCAGGACCAGCCGCTTGACGATTATGGTCATATCACCCGATTTTCAGATGCAAAAAGGGCGGGGCAAGGGAGACCCCTTTCCTTGCCCCGCCCTTTCCGGTCCACCTTCAGGGAACGGAGGTTATAACGCCCTCGATCATGAGGGTGGTGTAGAAGCGCTCGATCCCGCCCGGAGCTAGGAGCCAAGCCGGGTCATCCAGGGCCGGCCAGCCGGCTACACGGACCCCCTCACGATGGAAGATCATGATCCGCTTCTCCACGAAGGGGAGAACGGGCAGGTTCTCGTTGTGGACCCAGGCGAGGGTCCTTATCAGCTCGACTTGTTTGTCGAGGTCGAAGGTGGCGCCGAGTTCATCCACCATGGCCGTGGTATCCACCGGTTTCCCATCGGGCCCCAAGAAGGCGTAAGGGGTTTCCGCCAGCCCGATGGTCCGGGCGGTATCGCCGTCCTTATGCAGGGTGCGGCGCAGCTCGGCCCAGGGATGGGCGAAGCCCCACGAGGTCGCGGTCCATTCCATGCAGAGCTCGAAGTTGCCGGCCCGGATCGACTTCCAATAGATGGCACCCGGCCGGGTTTCGGGCTCTATGATGATCCCGAACTCCTTGAGTTGAGCGGCGATATTGTCAATGGCGATCACCCAGTCGGAGTAGCCAGCGTGGCAGACGAGGCTAAACTTGAGGGGTTTGCCATCCTTATCCCGCCAGATGCCGTTGGGGCCCTTCTTGTAACCGAGCTCCTCCAGGAGCATGGCCGCCTTCTCCGGGTCGTAGGAGTAGTCGGTGAGGTTGGCGGCCATCCACTCGTCGGTGACGCCCCAGTCCGCCCTCATGGACTCCAGCAGCCCGGTAGCGTAATCGGTGATGGGGAGCCCGGCCCAGTAAGTGGCCTCCGCAAGCTCTGCCCTGTCGATGGCGTAGGCGATGGCCTGGCGGAACTTAAGGTTGAGGAAGGGATTGGGCCTCCCATCGGGCAAGGTCTCCCGGAGGTTGAAGGCGAGGCAGAACCCGGCGAGGTCGGTAGGGGTGGCGAGCTTCATCCCCGGGAGTTTGAGAATGGCCTCGGTGATATCACGTCGGGTGGCGGGGTGAGCAGCGTCTAACTCCCCGCCCAGGAGGTACCCCCAGACCACATAGTTGTTCGTCCACCGAAGGAGTTTGACTCCGGCGAAGTCCACCTTATCGGCGGCCCAGTGATCAGGGAACTTCACCAGCAACATTTCGGATGCTGTGACCTTGTCGAGCATGAAGGGCCCCGTCCCGACGGGCTTCTCCGGCTTGAACTTGAGGAGCTCCTCGGTGACCGATTTATTCGGCTCGGCGTCTCTGGGCTTTTTGACATCGATCTTCTCGGCCCATTTGCCGTAGATGTGGTACGGCCAACGGATCACCGGGCTCGCGATCAGGGGCTTGGCGAACGGGGTGGGCGCCTTCCAACGGAAGACCACCGTGTAGTCATCCGGGATTTCGATGGAATCCAGGTACCTCCAGATGCCCCATCCCTGGAGGTAGCCGATGATGAAGTTGGTCCAGACATCTTTGGAAGTAAAGGGTTCCCCATCGTGCCATTTCACGCCCTCACGGAGCTTAACCACGAACGCCTCGGGGGTGTCCTCATAGGAGAGGGCAAGCCTGGGAAGCATGCGGTCGCGGCCGGCGAAGAGACCCGACGGAATGATGTCACCGGGACCGGGAACGTAGACGAAGAGGGGCTCGAAGACCCACCACCACGCACCACCCACACCGCCAGGAGCGAAGGCATTGCCATGATAAAGCGGTGGGGGTTCCCAACCAGACGCTCCATGGAAGTAAACCTCTTGAGCACCCGTGCCGAACGCCAGAAGGAAAACTGCTATAGCAATAAGCCACCAACCGTACTTGTTCATCAGTCTCCCCCCTTTTACAGCTCGGGTTTTCTCAAGGACCGACGGTTTATTTCCATCTATCACCCCCTTTGCGCAACCGGTTGCCCCCATTATAGAGAAGGGCCCACGGGGAATGTCAAGTAGACCCGCATCCACAAGAGGACCTTATTGTCAATGTGATGGAAAGGATGTCTGTTTTAACCGTACATAACTTTCCCCTCAGAAGGTCCAAAAGCAGCACCGCTGCCCTCCTTCCCATTTCCCCCCGCGGGACGTGTACGCTGGTTAGGGGAGGTGTCACGTGTGGTGCCAGATCCCCGTCATCGAATCCTGCCACCGCTACATCCTCCGGAACCCGGATACCCGCTTCCTTTAGAGCCCTTATGGCTCCTATGGCCATATGGTCGTTTGCGCCGAATATGGCCGTGGGCATCTCCCTCGTTTCAAAGAATTTCTCCATTGCGAATCGGGAAGATTCGGCCCGTCGTCCCCCCTCAAACACGAGTTTCTCATCGAACAGTATCCCGTGGGCCTCCAGCGCAGCGCGGTACCCTTCGAACCTCTCCTTAAAGTTAGGATCGGACAGGGTCTCCACCACGAACGCGATCTTTCTGTGCCCATGCCCTATAAGGTGTTCCACCGCCGCCTTGGCGCCACCGAAATTATCAGTGACCACGGCTGCCGCTCCGGGAAGGTGATAGTCGACCAACACCAGGGGCAGCTTTTCGCGCAGCTTCTCCACCAGTTCACCACGAACATCGGTCCCCATCAAGATCACGCCGTCCACACGTCCTTCGATAACACAACGGGGTGCCTCGGCATTCCTTATTACCGAGAACACTAAATGGTACCCCTCGCGATCCAAAACTTCCTCAATTGCCTCCAAAACCGCCCCGTAGAATGACCTCTTGATCGGCAGGTGCCGTGCGTCAATTCCCACACCTATGCAGTAGTTCATTTTGGTGGCAAGGCCTTTCGCCAAAGGGTTGGGGCGAAAGCCGAGTTCGCGGGCTATCCGAAGGATCCGTTCCCGGGTCTCCGGACGCATCCTGCCTTTGCCGTTTAGGGCACGTGAGACAGTTGACGGGGAAACGCCAGCGGCTTTGGCCACATCACGTATCGTGACCTTCATGACGATGGGAATGCTAGGAAAACGGGTTCCCATCCTCAAGTGCAACCTCCATTTTGCCCTTCAGCTCGCTGTTTGTTAAAAGTGTCGAGATCAACTCAAAAAGGGAGGGAAAATGCTGGCGATCGTCGGCGGAACGGTGTTGACGCCCATGGAGGAGCTCAGAGGGGCTACGGTCCTGGTCCAGGGGAAGAAGATCGTGGCCGTAGGGACGGACATGGTTGTGCCCGGAGAGGCCCAGGTCATCGACGCGACCGGCAAATACGTGATCCCTGGGCTCATCGACGCTCACTGCCACACCGGCCTCTTCCCCGACGGGATCGGGTGGCGGGAGAGTGACGGGAACGAGACAACCGATCCTATCACGCCGCATTTGCGCGCCGTCGATGCGGTCCACCCCGAGGACATGGCCTTCAAAGACCTGCGTAGGTGGGGAGTTACCACCATCAACACCGGCCCCGGCAGCGCTAACCTGGTGGGGGGCCAGACCGCGGTGGTGAAGACCCGGGGCCGCACCGTGGAGGAAATGCTCGTCAAGGCCCCCGCGGGAATGAAGATGGCCCTGGGCGAGAACCCCAAGCGCGTCTACGGCGAGCAGAAAAAGCTCCCCTCTACACGGATGGGGAACGCGGGGCTGCTCAGGGAGTGGCTCACCAAGGCCCAAAACTACCTTGCCAAGAAGGAGCACGCCCAGGAGAAGGGAGAACCCTTCGAGGCCGATCTACGTCTCGAGGCCCTCGCCAAAGTGTTGCTCGGAGAACTCCCGGCCCACATCCACTGCCATCGGGCCGATGACATCATGACCGCCCTCAGGATCGCCGACGAGTTCGGGATAGAGAAGGTGGTGCTCATCCACGCCACCGAGGGCTACAAGGTCGCGGATATCTTGGCCGAGCGGGGGGTGCCCTGCGTGGTGGGGCCGATCCTCTTCTCGCGCACCAAGTATGAGCTGCGTGGTATGAACCCTAGGAACCCGGTGGAACTCTCCCGGGCCGGAGTGAAGGTGGCGATCCAAACCGACCAGATGTCGGCGGTGAAGTACATCTTGTTCGATGCCGCGTTGGCAGTGCGGGAAGGGATGGAGGAGGGGGAGGCCCTGAAGGCGATCACCCTCTATCCCGCGGAGATCCTGGGGATCGATGACAGGGTGGGGGCCATCGCCCCGGGGAAGGACGCGGACCTGGTGGTCCTCGCCGCGCACCCCTTCGACGTCGCCCGCAGCAGGGTGGAGCTCGTCCTCATCGAGGGCGAGGTGGTTCACAGGACCGGAGGCTGAGGGGGAGTTCGGGAACCCTCGACTGGACAAGGTGTACCTTCAGTGGAGGTGATATTTCGATGCGAGGCGTGTTCATCCTTTTGGCCGTGTTGGGTCTCCCAGCCCTCGCCCTGGCCCAGGCCAGCGCGAGCGCCCGGGGCCGTGCGGCGGCGGGGGAACCGGCCGAGGTGTCGATCGGCGTCTTCGCGTTCTCCCTGGGGGAGAAGGTCGCTCTCGAGCTCGTCCGCGATGAACCCTGCGTGTGTATGTGCGGCGATCTAACAATTGAATCCTTCCGCGTCCTTGACGGGAAAGGCGTCGAGGTCTTTCTCGACACCGGCCGCCCGTACCCCGTGACGGCATCGGAATGGGTGGGACGCTGGGGCCTGCGCGACGCCTCCGGCGTCCCTGTGGCCCCCGGGACCTATATCGCGGTGGTGAAGTCCTCGGTGGGCACCTTCCGTGCCGAACTGGAGGTCCTTCCCGCGGGGGATGCCCCGTTGGGGAGGAGCATCGCACGGGCCTCGGTATGTGGGATCTCTCTTCGGGTCTACAGGCTCCTCGAGAAGGGCGACGACGGCGCCACGGTCTCCCTGCGCCGGGGGGAGCGGCTCATGATCGCCCTGCCCGGCAACCCCACCACCGGGTACGTCTGGAAACCCGTTGACGAGCCCGACTTCCTCGTCCGCCTCGAGGGTGTGGAATACGTGACCGCCACGGCGCTCATCGGCGGCGGGGGCACCTTCTACTTCCGCTATGAGGCGGAGTCCCCGGGCATCGGGGCCCTATCGTTCGCTTACCTCCGCCCGTGGAAGGAGAAGCCCGCGGAGACCTTCTCCATCACGGTCCGGGTCCATTGAGGGCGAGCAGGCCGCGGCGGTAGAGCCACCGGGCGATCCGGTCCAAGTCCTTCAGGGGGAGGGCCTCGGCCCGGGCCCGGGGATCGAGTCCCAGCTCGGCGAGGAGCTCCGCCGCGGCGGCGTTCCCGAACCACGAGGCGAGGACCCGGCGTAGGGTCTTCCGCCGCGCGGAGAAGAGCATCCTCAACGTTTCCTCGAAAATGCGGTCCGGAACGGAGATCCTGGGCGCGGGGAGGGGGATAAGCCGTATCAGCCCCCCGTCCACCTCCGGCGGGGGGAAGAACGAGTTCCGCGACACCCGGAAGGCCACCGTGACATCGAAAAAAGCCCGGAGATGAAGACCTAAACGGGAGCGGTCCCGACCGGGGGGGGCGATTAGCTTCTCCGCCACCTCCCACTGCACGAGGTACACGGCCCTCCCCACACGCTCCCTCTCCCGGACCAGCTTCAGGAGCACCCCACTGGTGATCCCGAAGGGGAGGTTTCCCACCAAAAGGAGCCGGTCACCGAAATCCCCCAGGGAAAGCTCGATGAAGTCGCCGGAGACGATCTCTACGTTAGGGAAATCGGAGCAATTTTTCTCCAGGATAGGGATTAGGTGCCGGTCGAGCTCCACCGCGTACAACTTCCCCACCCGTGGGGCAAGGGCACATGTGAGGATCCCGATCCCTGCCCCCACCTCCACCGCGACCTCATCCTCCCGGGGATCGATGGTGGCCATGATCTTCCCCAGGATGTTCCCGTCGGCGAGGAAGTGCTGGCCCAGCTCCTTCTTCAAGCGGATCCCGTGTCTTGAGAGCAGATCCCGGATCACGGAGGGGGAGGCGAGGTTGGGATTCATCCCCGGAGGGTGTCTCGGGTGGCGGCCAGGGCCACCCTGAGGCACTCCAACCCATCATCCAACGTGACGCGCATCACATACCAAGGATCCTCGATGAACCGCAGGAAGTCCTCCATGAGCGCCCGTAGGCAGCCCGCGTAGACCTCGGCCTTGGTCCCGGGAAGGCGAAAGCTCCCATGGACGAGCATATTCACGCGGTACTCCCGCCCCCCCGAGCGGACCCCCCGCCCCGGCGCCGGGGGCAGGGGCCATTCGTCCCCCCACCCCTCGGGCCGGGACACGTCCCGGAGCGCCTCCACCGGGCTTTCCTTTTCCGCCCGGAAACCGGGGAGGAGCTCCCGGAGCTTTCCCAGTGCCTCGGCCGTGACCAGGGCCCGGATCCTCCCCTCCAGCGGGATCCAGCCCGAGAGCTCGACCACGGCCAGGTCGTATACCAGGGTCACCCGGGTCTCCTCGAAGAATCCGGGCCGGGTGAAGGCGTGGAAGTGGGTGGCGATGAGGCCGTCGTCGTGGAGGACCAGGGCGGCCATCCGGTCCACCCGACCCCCGGTCCGCGCCAGCGCCCCCGTCACCCGCCGCACCCCTGCCCCGGAGAGGAAACGCACCAGATCGAAGAAGTGCACACCGTGCTCCACCAGGATCCCCCCGGAAAGCCCCCAGTCCCAGAACCAGTGTTCGGGTGGGAGGGAATCCCCCTGGGCATAGTTCTCCACCTGCACACGGAACAGCTTCCCGAGGATCCCCTCACGGGTGATCCCCCGAAGGACCTCGAGGAGGGGGTTGTAGCGCATCATGAGGTCCACGGTGGCCCGGGCGCCGGTCCGCTCCGCGGTCCGCACGATCCTCTTTGCGTCCTCCAGGGTGGTGGCCAGGGGCTTCTCGACGAGGACATGGATGCCCCGCTCCATGGCGTTACAGGCGATCTCCGCGTGGGTGGCCGGCGGGGTGGCCACCACGGCGATATCCGGCCTTTCTCGCTCCAGGAGCTCTTTCCAGTCGCTGTAGTAGCTCACCTCTACCGGGATCCTGCGGCTTCTCCTGCGCCCGAACACGGCCACGAGCTGGAGGTCGGGGATGTCCCTCCAGGCATGGTGAAGAAACTGGCCGAAGCCGCCGTAGCCGATGATCGCAAGCTTGTATGGGCACATTGAGCGCAAGGATTTTAGCTCGTGGGGATTCCGTGGCCCACGTCCGGCACGAGTTTCGCCCGGTAAGGCGACGAATTTCCCTCCGTGGCCCGCTCCGGTCGCTTACCCTCTTCTCCGATGCTGAGGAAGACTTTGGGCTCGACTTTATGGCTCACGCTTGGGCTACTCCTCCTCTTCTTCCGGCCCGCCATCGCCCCGGCACCTATCCAGGCCCCGATCGAGCCGCCGCCCGAGGAAGGGACCTCCCCCACCGGAGAAGAGCCAGTCACGGCTCCCGCGGATTTTCACGGGAAGGTGGGAATACACCTCTCCTTCTATGCCCTCGCCAAGCTTGGCTTTGCGGAGGAGATCGCGGATAAGCTCCGGGCGTTCGGCCTCAACGCGGTGGTGATCTGTGTCAAGGATATGCACGGGACGGTGGGCTACGAAAGCGGTATCCCCCTCGCCCGGGAGATCGGCGCCGCCGTGCCCTACCTCGCCCTCCCCGAGCTCATCGAATTCTTCCAGTCCCGCGGACTCTACGTCATCGCGCGCCAGGTCCTCTTCTACGACCCGATCCTCTCCAAATACCTCGGGTATCCGGGCGGGAAGTGGGTCTACCCCTCGGACGAGCGCGCAGTGGCATACAACCTCGCCATCGCCCGGGAGCTGGAGGCCCTGGGGTTCGATGAGATCCAGTTTGACTACATCCGGTTCCCTGACGACGGGGAGATCGGGGGGGCATACCCCGAGCGGTATGCCGCGGTGAATTCCTTTCTCAGGCGTGCGCGCGAGCTACTTACTATCCCCCTCTCCATCGACCTCTTCGGGAGGGTGCTCTGGCCGTGGAACAGGGAGAAGAAGGACCCCATCGGGCAATGCCTCGAGGAAATGGCCCCGTACGTGGACGTGATCTCACCCATGCTCTACCCCTCCCACTATGTGGAACCGGAGCTCAAGGCCAACCCTTACCGGACGGTGCGGCTTGCCCTCGTACATGGGATGTCCCGAGTAGAGGTGCCGTTCCGGCCCTACCTCCAGGCGTTCGACATGGACATCCCCCCGGGGATGACGCTCCCCGAGTACATTCTGGCCCAGGTGCGGGCGGCGGAGGAGATGGGATCTGACGGTTACCTCTTCTGGAACCCCCGCTCCGACTACTCCGCCCTGTGGGAGGCCCTCCGGCTCAGCCGAGGAAGCGGCGCCGGGCCGCGGCCTTGACGATCTCCTCCGCTATCAGCGAGCGGTTACGCTCCCCTTCCTGAAGCAAGGCCCATATCCAGCCCGTCCCCGCGGCGTGCTCCTCGTCCCGTTCCACCGGGAAGAGTTCCAGCGCCCGCTCCAACTCCTCCCGCACCGGCGACGAGACGCGTTCCATCACCTCCGGGTTCAGGTAGCGCACGGCATCGGCCATATCCCGGTCGAAGTTCACGTAGGCCTCCCGTAGGGAGGAGAGATCCTCCCGCGAGAGGGCCCCAAGCCCCAGCACCTCCGGCGGGATCCCCAGGGAGTACATGGCGCAACAGAAGGTGATGGCCCGGGGGAGATGCACGTCGTGGCCGTCCAGCTCCCGGGAATAGCCGAATAAACCGATGTGGAGCTTCCGCGCCCGCCGGGCGGGGACGTAGCGGGCGACCTCGTTCACCACGGGCGCCAACACCGCCACACAGGCGGCGTAGCGGGTGGAGATCACCCGGATGAGTTCCAGGCACCTCCCCTCGTCCACCTCGAGGGCCGGGCGGCGGGGTGTCCGGCCAAGATAAGTGATGGTGTCCCGCACCTCCTCCTCGGGGTAGTCGTATTTGAACGCCGACTGCACTGTGTACGTCTGGACCGAGGGGTACTCCCGCACCATCTCCGCGGCCTTGGGCGGGGTGAAATTGCCGCGGAACGGGGCGGAGCCCACCCCGAGGATAGGGAAGATCGGGACGCCCAGCTCCCGCTCCAGGCGCTCGAGGCGCATGAGGGCTATCTTCACTAGGAGCACCGCGCTCGCCTGGCCGTAGTTCAGGGCGGGATCGGAGCGGGCGAGGAAGACCCGCTGATAGGGGACGTTCTTGTCGTGGAGGTATTCAGCCACGATCCCATTGGCCCGGAGAAGGTGTTCCCTGTCCTCGATCAGGGGGATAACGCTGATCCTCTCGGGACGGAAATCCCCCACCCACTCCGCCACCGTGACGTCGAAACAGCGCTGCCTCCCCTTCCCCCCGATGAACTCCCGGTAGTAGTGGTACACCCGGTTCAGTTCCCCGGCGCTGGTGGTCATGGGGAGGATGACCTCGAAGATGGGGAGCGGGGCGTCGTCCCCGTAGAAGAGCCGGGCGGCGTCGCAGGAGCGGGGGATGCTCTCCAGGGTCTCCAGGAGCACCTTCCCCTCGGCCCTCTCCACCCGGGGATTGGGGACGCGGAGGGTGAGAAAAAGGTCCTCCCCGAGCCTCCGCTCGCGGAAGAAATGGCCGTAGCGGGTGAGAAGCTTCTTCACCACAAAGGGATCGACCTCCTTCCCCTCATAGTCCCACATCTGCTCGGTGCAGCCGAGGTGCGAGTAGGCGTAGAAGGCTTCCTTCACTTCGTCCTCCCCCTGGAGCACGGGATGATCGGCGAAGAAGGGGGTCTGGACGTTATCAGGATGTTGGGTGCTCATGCACCGAGGGACCTTTTCTGGGCTCAACATCGACGTCACCTCCGGGCCGCAGTTGTCGGAAAGACACGAAAAGCCATTTTACCCCCGCTTCAGGGACTCGGCCCGGAGGTTCGGCCACAGGATCCCCGCGAGAATCAGGCAGGCCCCGAGTAGCTGGAGGTCGGTGAGGATCTCCCCCAAGAGCCACCAGCCGAAGAAGGCCGCGAACGCGGGCTCCAGCGCCAGGACAAGCGCGGTGTAGCCCGTTGGTAGGTGCCGCTGGGCCCACAGGAGGAGCCAGAAGGAGACCCCGCTGGCGAGCACCGCGGTGGAAGCGGCCGTACGCCACACGACCCCGCTTACGGGAAGGGTGGCCTCCCCGGCTGCGGCGGCCCCGATGCCCGAGAGAGCCCCTACACTTATGAACTGGGGGAGGAGCAGCCGCTGCCATTTCCCCTCCCCCACCCAACGTCCCTGGATGACGAGGTAAAGCGCGTAGGAGATCGCCCCCAGCACGGTGAGGAAGTCCCCAAAGCTCGCGGGCCCCAGAGGCCCCACGCCCCCCAGGGCCAGGATGGCCACCCCAGCCGCCGCGATCCCCATCCCGGCCCAGGTGTGGAGGGGAGTCCGCTCCCCGAAGAGGTGGGCGATGGGGGGGACGAGGACCACCGAGAGCCCGGTGATGAGGCCGGACTTCTGGGCGGTGGTGTAGACGAGGCCCCACGTTTGGAAGGCGTAGCCGGCGAAGAGGAAAAGCCCAAGAAGGAAGCCCTGGCCCCAATCCCGGCCCCGGCGGGGCGCCAAGGGGAAGAAGAGGAGACTCGCCATGGCGAAGCGGAGGGCGAGGAACCAGAGGGGGGTGATATGTCCCATGGCCTCCTTCACGGGGACAAAGCTCCAACCCCAGATGGCTGTGGCGATGAAGAGGGCGAGGGTCGCCATCGCTAGGCGCAGATGAAGTGGATCACGTCACCGTCCTGGACCTCGTAGTCGTGGCCCACCCGGCGCCACTTCCCCGCCTCGCGCAGGGCTTTATCTGAGCCCGCATCCACGAGCTCCCTCCAGTTCACCACTTCGGCGAGGACGAACCGGTCGCGGAAGTCAGTGTGGATCTCAGCGCCGGCGTCAGGGGCCACCGTCCCCCGGGGGACAGTCCAAGCCCGGACCTCCGGCCCCTCGATGGTGTAGAAGGTCACCAGGTCCAGGAGCTCGTATGCCGCCCGCACGAGCCGTGAGAGGGCCGATTCCCCGAGGCCCCACTCGGCGAGGTATGCCCCCCGCTCCTCCTCCGTCTCTGCGGCCTCGGCGATCTCCGCCTCGAGCCGCCCCCGGATCACAACGTACCCCGCCCCTTCTCCCTGCGCGATACGGGCCACGGCCTCGGTGTACTCGTTCCTCCCCTCATCGCCGGTGTTGGCCACGTAAAGCACGGGCTTCGCGGTAAGGGGCTTCAGGTCCTTGAGGAGCTCGAGTTCCTCGGACTTCAAGCCCATCTTGCGGATGGGGATCCCCTTCCCGATCCCCTCGATGAGTCGCTCGATAAGGGTGAGCTCCTCACGGGCGGCCTTGTCCCCGGTCTTGGCGATCTTCTCGATCCGGGCCTTCCGGCGCTCCAGGGTCTCGAGATCCTTTAACAGGAGCTCGGTCTCCACGATCTCGATATCCCGGCGGGGGTCGATATCGCCTGTGGGGTGGGGGATTTCCGGGTCAGGGAAGCAGCGGACAATGTGGAGGATGGCGTCCACACCCCGGATCTCGGCGAGGAACTGGTTCCCGAGGCCTTCCCCCTCGGAGGCCCCCTCCACGAGCCCGGCGATGTCCACCACCTCAATGGTCGCGGGGACCTTCTTCTTCTCGGGAAAGAGGGCGTGGAGGACATCGAGGCGCGAGTCGGGGACGGCAGCGATCCCACGGTGGGGTTCGATGGTGCAGAAGGGGTAGGCCTCCACCCTGGCGCCCGCCGCGGTGAGGGCGTTGAAGATGGTGGACTTCCCCGCATTCGGCAGCCCCACGAGCCCGAAACACTCCGGCACCTTTATCCCCTCCAGGGAAAGGCGTTGATCAAGGATAGCCGAAGAGGCCACCGTGACAATTCGGGAATCATGAGACATGGGTAATTACGGAGCTTTGTGAGCAAGAGGACTCCACTTAAATCGCAGACTCAAGAGTAAAGATCGACCCCCGTCTATGCAAGGCTTTCGTTTTTTGAAATTCATTAAATCCAAGTTTGACACCGCAAAACAGAGATTTGGCTTGGGAACGGAATTTCTGGGGTTATCAGGCAGACGTACCCACTACAGCTCCACCACCCGCGGCGGCACCCCCACCCCCGCCGCCCGGAATCCCTGGTAGGCTTGTCCCACAAGCTCCGTGCGAGCCAAATAGGGCTTGCCCTTGACCTCCAAGTGCACCGCCTTCACCCGCCTGAGGTCCGAAAGCACCTCCCGGAAGCTCGCCCCCACCCCCTGCTCCCTCAGCCTCCGCTCAAGCTCCACCTCCAAAAGAAGCGCCAAAAAACATACCGCCACATGCGCCCGCACCCTGGGCTCGGTCCAGTGGTAGATCGGCCCCAACTCCAACTGGTCCTTCAACTCCCGGAACGCCGCCTCCACCCGCCAAAGACCTTTGTACGCCAGGGCTACCTCCTCCGCCGGAAGGTCACAGTCGGTCACCAGCACGTACTTCCCGTCGTAGCGGGCCTCCTGCTTGAGCGCCACCTCATCGATCTCCGCCTTCGCCCCCTCGATCCTGAGGTACCTCCGGTAACCCCGGTTGCCCACCAATCCCTTGAGCCCGCCCCGGGCTAGTTTCTCCTTGAGCTTTTCCACCATCTCCTCCCGGGCCCTCCTCTCCCTTTCCGCCTCCTCCTCGTTGAGACACACGATGTACCGCTTCCCCCCGTGGCGGACCTCCTTCACCTTCAGGTTCTCCGTCACCTCCCGGTAGCGGCCGGGCCGCGAAAGCACTTCTTTGTCCACCTCCCGCACCCGCCTCATCCTCACCCCCACGATGTAGGAAAGGCCCAGGGAGGACAGAAGCTCCAAGTTCCCCTCGGACACCGTCCCCCGGTCCGACACCACGATCACCCGCCCGATGGGGAACCGCCCCTTCAACGAGGTGATCACCCGGGCGAAGCTCCGCACGTCCGCGGTGGCCCCGGGGAACACCTCGTGGGCGATGGGCACCCCTCCCTCGGTCATCGCCACCGCCACCACCATCTGCCGCAGGTCCGGCCGCTTCCCCCGGGAGTAACCGTGCTCCGAAAGCCCCGCCGGCCCCTCCCCCTGAAAGGACACCGTGGTGGTGTCGAAGAACACAACGTCCACCTCTTGGGCGAAAAGATCCTCCCTCCTCACAAACAGGTCCCCCTCGAGCCGCTCCTTGTACTCCCAGAGCACATCCAGCGCCCGGTAGAAGTGGTGCAGCGAAAGCCCGGAAAACGAGGGCTCCTCCACCCCCTCGATCCACCGGGACACCCCCAGCTTGGAACACGGACAAAGCAGCCGGTTCAGCACCATGGCGAAGATGGCCGCCACCACACCGAACTCGTAGCCCCGTTCCCCCACGTACCTCGCCAGGAACTCCCCCAAGCCCAGCTCCTCCCACAGCCGTTTGATGACCAAAACCGGCCCGTACTCCTTGGCCGCATGCACGAACAGGTCCTGGGCCACATCCATCACCCGAGCCCGCTGGGCGTACCGGGCCAGCCCCTCCACCAAGGCATCGATGGACCCCTCCTCCCGCAGCTCGTCCAGCCGGCCCAGATAGGCCACCACCTTCTGGCGGGGCTTCCCGTTGATGCGCACGCCCTTCACGATGTACAGGTACTCCCTGACCGAGCCGTCCTTGTTGCGGAACCTTTTCACCCGGATGTACATGACACAACAACCTTAGCAAATTCTTTGTCCTACTACATGTCAACTCAAGATTAATAGGCACTACAATTTCCGTTGGCGAAAATCCGCACCCCCATCTCTTGGGCATTTCAGGTCGTCGCGAGGCTCAAATCCCGACGCTGAGTGTCAAAGTTGGGTATAAATTACACTGGCGAACAAAATGATGTCAAAAACGCACGAAGTGTCACGCGTATATAGAACCAAAACTCAGGCAAAAAAGGCTTACGATAAGATTAGCTGGGTTTACGATTATCTTGCCGGAGTTTTTGAGAAAAAATATAGAAATAGAGCGTTGGAGCTGCTGGGCATTGAAAGAGGGAAAATAGTTTTGGAGATTGGCTTTGGAACTGGGCACTGCTTGAAGAAAATAGCTGAGCTGGTGGGTGAAGAGGGAAAGGTTTATGGCATCGACATATCTTCCGGGATGCTGGAAGTTAGTAAAAGAAGACTCCAAAAAGCCGGGCTGTTGGATAGGGTAGAGCTGTACTGCGGGGATGCCTCAAAATTGCCCTATGAGGATAATAAATTCGATGCCGTTTTCATGAGCTTCACCCTGGAGCTTTTTGACACACCCGAAATTCCAAAAGTTCTTAATGAAATTAAAAAGGTCTTAAAGCCCGGCGGAAGGCTTGGTGTGGTCAGCATGTCAAAAGAGGGCGGAGGATTATTGATGGGGCTGTATGAGTGGCTCCATGAAAAGCTCCCCCAATATATTGACTGCAGACCAATTTATGTTGAACAGTCAATAAGAGAGGCCGGATTCGAAATAAAGTACAAAGAAGGGGTGAGATTGTTTGGGCTGCCGGGAGAGATCGTTATTGCCCTAAAGCCGTCTAAACCGCAAGAGGGGTAAACAAATGAGCGACAGAGATACTCTTCTCAAATATTTTTGACTAACTACGTATTGATAGCAGTGTTTCATTTAGTGATTGCGAGATGTCCCGTGAGGATAACCTTATGCCGCAGCTGACGGTGAAGAGATGGACCCCGGGTTAAGGTGATAAAGGTTTGGGTTAGAAGTCGATGAAGGGGGCACAAGGCCTTTACAAGGCGCACGCTTTCAGAAGAGATGATCAGGGAACGCTTTACCACACTGGCTCAACCGACATCCTGAACCATCCTGGATCATCCCCGCTAGAGCCTGCCCCACAAGGTGACACGGACGTCCGCCACTGACACGCGTTGGTGGACTCATGGATATTCCGTAAGAGGGAGTGTGAGGAGTAATGGAGGCTCCGTACGTGGCGACGAGCCGGCTTCGCGGGCCAGTCAGCTGAAACCAACGCCTTGGATCCTTAATTTATTTGGCTAATCTCCGTTCCAAGGGCTACAATCTTTAGGGTGGATTTCTGTAGGGAGAGGTGAGGGCGTGCCAAAGTTCTCTCGTCATTGTCTCATAGAGGTGTGCGTACTAGTGGCCCTTTTGTCCCTTATGTGGACATGCGGACTTCACAACGAGGCTATAGCGCAAGAACGGGTACGATGCGCGGTGATGGTCAACCCCGGGGAGTCAATCCAGGCGGCCATCGATAGGGCGGAAGAGGGCATGGTGATCTGTCTGGCCGAAGGAGTATGGGAGGAGAACATCAAAATCGAGAGGTCACTGACTCTACGGGGAACAGGTCGCGAACGGACGGTCATCAAAGGGGTTCAAGAAGGCCTTCCGGTGGTTTGGATCACGGACTCGGGAGATGCCCAAACGGTCTCGGTCGGGATTGAGGAATTGATGATCACCGGGGGCGTGGGCGAATGTGCCGACAGGGAAAGGTTAATCTGCCCCAGCGGCCTGCTGATTCAAGGCAAGGCCTGGGTGGAGGTCGTTGATTGCTTTATCTCCCTGACCGCGCTGCATGGGGTCCGAGTAAATCTAGGACAGGTGAAAATCATCGACTCTACCATCTCCAGGAACAAGCGCGATGGCCTCGTAGTGGTGTCAGGCCAAGCCACCCTCACTGGCGCCACCATCTCCGGCAACGGCCTTTTCGGGATTAGGCTCTGGGGTTCGGCTCAGCTAATGATCACCGGCTCCATGGTCCATGGAAACAGTGGGATGGCATCCAGCTAGCGCGTTCATCTCGGGCAATTATCGTGGAGACCAAGATCACCGCCAACGGGGGCTACGGCGTTGCCCTCTTCCAGCGGCCTTGTCACCAGATCGATTGGACTTTCACCGGTCGTGTCTCCGGCCAGCTGAACACCATTCCCGGCCCGGGTGAGCCTGAGGGCAACCGAAAGGGCGCCATCTGTCCTGAAGAGTTGGTCTTTTTGATGACCGAAGAGGGCGGGGAGTACACACCGGGGCTGTCAGCCGGCGACCACACGTGATGCCACGGCGGAGTCCAAGGACCAGATGGCTTGTTAGGTGCCCAAGGTGACGTCCACGCGCAGGAAACAGGGGATAAGCGCAGACGCATTCCGATTACTCCGAATCCCGGATGTACCTGAGCCCTCCTTTGGGAAGAGGCATGCATACCGTGTCTAATCGTGCGAATACTGGATCGCGGAGATGATGGCCCCTTGGGGGTCCTGGAAGGTGCAGAACCTCCCCACATCGGGGATATCGGTCGGGGGGACCAGGATGCGGCCACCCAGCTTCTGCACTTTCTCCGCCACCGCGTCCACATCGCGCACCGTCACGTAGGCCATCCAGTGCGGCGGGGTTCCCGGTGGGACGTCGGGGGGCATAGCCATCATCCCGCCCACCGATTGGCCTCCGGCCTTGATCACCGTGTAGGTTCCCTCGGGCATAGGGCTCTCGGTCAGCTCCCATCCGAACACTTCACGGTAGAAAATCTTGGCCCCTTCTACATCTGCGGTCACGAGCTCCACCCAACTGAAATCACCATGGGTCTTGAACCGGTCCACTAACACCACCTCCTCGGAGCAAGTAGCCCATTCTAACGATAATCTGCTGGCAAGACATAGACCGTTTACTCAGGATACTTCCCCAGCTCGATCCGAATCAAGCCAGGGGGCACCCCGCCGTACCACAGTCGATGTAGGGCCGACACAGAACGTCGGTAGGAATCTCCAACCCTCTCCACGGAAATAGAGCATATCCACCGACGGCCAACGAGCTCGCTTGCGGTGTGTAAGCTCTTCCTTAAGCTTTAGCTGAAAGCGGAGATGAAAACCTGAACTAAGGGGTGTGGGTGCGCTCGATAGAGGAGGGCCGTAGTTGGCTGAAAGCCACGGAATGGAGCGTGGACATCGAGACTGACCAACGGAAGGGCATTCCTGCACCGTCTCTGCAGGAGCCGGCTCCCGAGGGAACGGAACTCATCGAACTCGTTCCCCCTCATCACATTTCGTTGGGTGAGATGCCTCTGCGTGAAGTCATCGCCCGCCGCCGCAGCCGGCGGAGATTCTCCCCCGACCCCCTCTCCTTCGTGGAGCTTTCCTTCCTGCTTTGGGCGACCCAGGGGGTGCATCAGGTGGTCCGGGAAGGTGTGGCTACTTTGAGGAGCGTTCCCTCCGCCGGGGCCCGCCACCCTTTCGAAACTTACCTCTCCGTGCATCGAATTGAGGGCCTGAAGCCGGGGGTCTACCGCTATCTCCCCCTGGATCACAAGCTCCTTCTTGTCAGGGAGGACTCCGAGCTCCCGGGAAAGATCGCCGAGGCCGCGTTGGGACAGGTGTTCGTGGGGGAAGCGGCCGTTGTCTTCGTATGGGCCGCGGTGCCGTACAGGACCGAATGGCGCTACTCCACTCGTTCCCACAAGGTGATCGCCATCGATGCTGGCCACGTCTGTCAGAACCTGTACCTGGCGGCGGAGTCCATCGGGGCCGGCGCCTGCGCCGTGGCCGCCTATTCACAAAGCGCCATGGATGAGCTCTTGGGGATCGACGGGGAGGAGCAGTTCACCGTCTATCTCGCCCCGGTAGGGAAGCTCCCCTGAGCGGGTTGTGCGCGACTTTACCGCGAGACCGGAGAGCCGTTCATCCACTGCCGCCGGGGTCGACGCTGGGTCTTTCCAGATGGAGAAACACTTACGGTCGAGACTGCGATCCAAGGAATCCCGTTCGCATCAGGTGTATCGTGGGCGAGGTGGGAAGACCCGTTGGCGGTCGAACCTTGAGGATCCACCGATGGAAACGAGGAGGTGTGTCCATCAGCGACGCACCGGATATCCTGCATCGCCGTGCTGTTCTCCATGGCGGGATCGCTTCCCCTGGCGACTCTCGTGGGATGCCTGTCACCCGAGCCCGTTCCCGGCGGGGCCACGGCGGTGACCTGGATACCGTCGGAGGCGGCCCCGGGGCAGGGGATCGTGATCCGTTTGGTCTGGCCAGAACTCCCCCGTTACCCCGAGGGGACAGCGGTGGTGGAGGTACCGGGGGCGCACCTCCCCGGCGGGACGGAGCTGCCCCGGAACCTGGCGCGGGATTCCTCCCTGTCCCAGGGCTTGGTCCAGGTCACGTTCGCCTTCCCCGGCGGCGGTAGGCCCCCCGTTTCAGTCCAGCGACACCTACGATCACCGGGACCTCGATTCCCTCAAAGCCCTGCGGGATGTAGTACGGTTCTTGCGGGGCGAGCTTCCGGACGTGGATGGATGCCACACCTTCGACATCCTCACCGTACCCGGTGCTGCAGGTGGGCGTTGTCGGCTCTTCCAACGGGTGGAACACGGCGGTGGTGGCCCTGGGCCTCTTCGGGACCGGATGGAGGTGGACTGGTACGTGGGCTGGGAGAACCCGACCGGGGTGCAGTTCACCACGGTGGACCTCGGCCTCCCGGGGCCATCCCCTCCCCTCTTACCGCCCTGCTCATGTCGGAACATCCCGGACGGAGCCGAATGTGACGTGGATTACGCCCGTCTTACCTGGGATCCCACGGTGATCTTCCGGGGCTGGGGGGCCCCAGGGGCGCGGTATCCGGGGCGTTCTATACCATGGCCTAAACGGGAACGGCCGCTATGATGGCGGTGACTATATGCTGGGTGCCTACCCCGGGACCTTCGCGGGAATGGAGAAGCGGGTCTACTCCACCGCGGCCCTGGAGGCGGTGGTGGAAAGGGGGCTGATCGAACTCTGGCCTGCCGATGTGGCCACCCTGCAGGAGGCGCGGTCCTATTGGGCCATCCGCGACATGAGCCGATATTACGACGAGGTCATGAACAGGCTCCCGAAACTTTGGCCATCGTGATCGGCTCCGTCCGGGACCACGTCCAGGCCGCGCCGGACCATTCCCACGTACTGCTCCAGTACCGCGGTTGGCATGATACCGGCATGCGGTGGATCCGGCTCAACCCCGATGCCTCTTACGTGGGGCTCCTCCTCCCCCGGCTCGCGCGGGCGGTGGACAACCTGGCCAACGTTCAGGTAGCCTGTGCAGATATCGTGGGGATGCTAGAGCCGGGGGAGATCCCCAACTCCCTTACCACGGCTGCGGCTGCCTTGGAGCTATCCGATCGGGGCCATTACGGAAGCTGGCCCCTGGACCTGGAGGGCCCCTTGACCGCGTCCCCTTAACGGCGAGAGATCGGATGGGAGGAGTTCAGTCCTCGAGGTGCTCGTAGAAGGCGCGGGGGGCGAGCTCGGGGAAGTCCCCACAGCGCGCGAGATGTCGGCGGATATCCAAACACAGATGACACTTTGAGACGTAGCCCTCCTCACGCTCCCGATATCCGTGCTCGATCCCGAGCCGGTAGAGCTCCCCGAGGTCGGTGAGGAGCGCCCGCAGGACCCGATATCTTCCCGGACCCGATCCCGCGCGGATCCCCTCGAGGTCCCGGGCGTCGCCCAGGGAGAGCCCGGCGCAGAAGCCGGGGACGAAGTTGCAGTAGTTATCCACGTGCACATGCCAGTCACGCAGGAGATCTCCTCGGCATGAAAACCCGAAGAAACGCCGCGCAGGGTATTTCGGGAAGAGATACGCCAGCTTATAGACCGCCCGGCCGTTCAGGAGGAGCTCACCGTAAGCGAGGCCGTACCCGATGCGGAGATATTCCTCAAAAGGGAGAGTCCCCTCGATCCCCAGCCGGGAGAACTCCCGGAAGAAAATCCCCTGGTAGACGAGGACGCCACGGGGGCCGAAGATCTCCATGGCCACCCGCACCACCCGTTTTGTCCTTTCAAAGGGAACGTGTTCGAGGAGGAACGGGTTCACGCTGATGAGGATCCCCCGCAGGCCTACAGCTCTGAGCTCCCGGAGGCGCTCGCGGGTTAGGCGGTCGTTCACGCACCAGAAGGAGTTCGTCTCGACGAAGATCCCGGGGATCCCGAGCCCGGAGGCGATCCGCACGAGTTCCACCAGCAACTCGAAGTTCAAGAACGGTTCACCTCCAGTGAAGTGAAGGCCTTCGTTCACTCCCACGGGTGCATCGGGCGGGTAGCGGCCTCGCATCGAGGCGGCGAGCCCCGCGAGCGCCCGCTCCGCGGCCTCGATCGAGAGCCAGTCCGCCGGCCACCGCGGGGAACAGGCGTAAAGGCAGTGCCTGCAGGCCCCACTACATTTATAAGAGAGGAAAATTCCCGCCGAACGAGGATGTGGCATAGCGATCATTTTCACAAATTCTCCTTTAACAAAATAAGGTTAAACGCTCTGGCATCTTCTGCAATTGCTATCACGAAAATATTTTCGAACCATGAATGTAGGGATTGACAGCCACTTCCTCCCTCATTAGAATGATCTTGCTAACGTTTTCAAGAAAGGAGGAGATCTGTTTGGGTCATTTGGCCATAAATGGTGGTACTCCTGTTTTGTCTTCAAATAGGCTATCCCCTTGGCCTCAATTAACTTATAAAGATCGGGAGTTAGTAAATCAAGTTTTGGAATCCGGAATTCTCGCTGGAGCATTTGCCCCTCAGGTCAAGGTCCTCCAGGAAGAGGTTGCCAAATATCTCGGCGTCAAACATTGTATCGCCGTAAACAGCGGCACCGCTGCATTACATATGGCGGTAGCTGCAGCGGGTGTGGGCCCGGGAGACGAGATCATCACCAGTGCCTTTTCATTCTTGGCTTCTGCTACTGCTGCAATGCACCAAGGGGGAATCCCCGTGTTTGTGGACATTGATCCCAAGACCCATAATCTAGATCCTCGGAGGATCGAGGAAAAACTTTCGGAGAACACAAAAGCTATAATTGCTGTCCACATCCAAGGACTTCCAGCTGATATGGACGAGATCCGCGCCATCGCGGACAAATACAAACTCGTTCTCATTGAGGATGCTGCCCAGGCTCCAGGTGCGACATATAAGGGCAGGAAGATAGGGACTCTAGGTGACATTGCCGCCTTCAGCCTGAATCAGACCAAGAACTTCCAGGCCGGCGAGGGAGGGCTATTCGTCACCGACAACAAAGAATACTGGCTCCGTGCGGATATGGTCCGCATGTTCGGTGAGCAGGTACGCGAAAAAGAGCGCAGATCCTATGTGGCTCACACGCTGGGATGGAATTACCGCATGCCGGAGCTGACCGCGGCCATTGCTAGGGCACAGCTCGAACGCCTGGACGAGATCAATGAGAATGCCCGTCGCAACGCTAAAATTCTCAACGCCGTCCTTGCGGAGATCGACGGCATAGACCCCCCCTTCTGCCCCCCGGACAGGACCCACATCTACCACAAGTACCGTGCCCGCCTTCATCCGGAGGTACTCGGGATCAGTGATAAGGACACCGTGTTCCGGGACAAGGTCCTTTTGGCGCTGCAGGCAGAAGGTGTCCCCGCGGTTCTATGGCAGACATTCCCCTTGCCAGCTAATCCCCTCTTCCAAAAGAAGGAGGGCTTTGGCAAGGGCTTTCCGTGGACCTTCCCCGGGGCAAGGCAAATTAACTATGATCTCTCCGAGTATCCAGAGACGCTAAAGCTCTTGAACTCCTCCATCGTGATCGGCTCTGAACGCTACCCCATCTTTGCCCAGTCGGCCGACACGGTGGAACTGTGGGGAGAGGCGATCCGCAAGGTCTTTCAAAACCTCGATGAAGTCTTGGAAACGGTGGAGCTTCCGAAGGAAGAGGCCTTCGCCCTCGGAGAGATAACCTCCCTGCGATAACGAGAAAGGGGGTGGTAACTAAAAAAGAGATATCGTGCATTCGTTAAACGAACCAAACGAAAAGGAGGGTGAGTGTCGTGAAAAAGTGGTTTGTGTTTTTGCTCGGACTTTTGTTCGTCGGGATTGGCGGGCTTGCCGCAGGAAAACCATTCGAAGGGGTCACCATCACCGTAGCAGTCCACTCCGGTCACCACGCTACTCCGTGGTACATGGAAGCAAAGAACATCAAGAATCTCCTGGGCATTACTCTGAACGTAGTCGAGATTAGTCCCGAAGAGATGTACTCCCGCGAGCTTCTCGAGCTTTCCGCCCGCACTGGGGCGTTCGACATTGTCCAATACAACTCTGCATGGATCGGTGACTTCGAGCCGTATCTAGTGCCCCTTGACGACTTCATCATTAAGACCGGGGATGATTTCGCCTTCGGCGACTACCTCCCCGGGTTCCGAAATTTCCACAACATGTGGGGAGGCAAGATCTACTCCGTGACATTGGATGGTGACACCTTCCTCCTCTACTACCGCAAGGACCTTTTCGAAAACCCCGAAGAGAGGGCTGCGTTCAAGGCCAAGTACGGCTATGAGCTTCCAGACCCGCCCAAGACCTGGGATCAGGTCGTGGACCTTGCCGAGTTTTTTACCCGCAAGAAGGGTGACAAGCTCGCTGGCAGCGTCCTGACCAAGGACTTCTATGGCTATGCCGATCAGGCAAAGCGTGGGCGCGTGTACTACTGGTATCTCTTCCGGTACATCCCCTTCAGCGCACCCAACCCCCACTACTTCGATCCCGAGACCTTGGATCCCTTGATCAATTCCCCCGCCGCGGTGGCAGCCCTCGAGAACATGAAGGAGCTCCTCAAATACTCGCCGCCGGGGGTGCTCGGATGGGAGTGGGATGAGCTCTTCAACGCCGCCATGAAGGATGGTCGGGTGGCCATGTGGATCCACTGGCCCGATGAGGGCCGACGTTTCAACGAGCTGGCACCCCTGCCCGTTGAGAACCCGCCCACGCCTAAACTAGGCATCGCTCCTACCCCTGGCGTTGTCAAAGACAGCCAATATTACCAGTTCACATTGGTGGACTCCGCGTGGGTGGCTTCCATTTGTGCTGATAGCAGGAACAAGGAAGCGGCTTGGGCCGTCCTCAACTACATGTTCGGCGCCGGCGCGGTAAGTTTGAAGTGGGTCATGAGTCCTGACAGTGGTTGGGATCCCAATCGGTACTCCCACGTGAACTCCCCGCTGTGGCGCGCAAAGGTCCCTGGCATTGACAAGTTCCTGGACACTGAAGTTCAAGCTATGCAGTACGGCTTTCCCTGTCTTAAGATCCCAGGTGCTTTCGAATATATGGACAAACTCGACCTTTATATCTCCAAGTATCTAGCCGGCGAGATAAGGACCGCGCAGGAAGCACTGGACAAGGTGGCTACTGAGTGGGAAAAGATCACCGAACGGTTTGGACGTGCGTCACAGAAGGAGTTCTACGCCAAACTGTGGCAGAAGTAGGCTTAACTGGAAATAAAGGGCGGGTGGGCCGCCAGGCCCCCCGCCTTTTTATATACTCGTTCAAGGAGACAGCATGACCAGACGCAGACGCGGGCCAGTTCTTTTAGTACTGCCTACAATGGCAATTTTGGTCCTGGTAGTCATCTTTCCCATGATTTACTCGCTTACGGTTAGCTTTCACCTTTATGACCTCCGCGTCCCGCGACATCCCTTTGTGGGGTTCGAGAACTACGTCCGCCTTTTCACAGATCCCCGGTTCCACAATGCGCTAGGGGTGACCGGCCTCTTGCTCCTTGGTGAACTCGCTCTGCAGTTTCCCCTCGGTTTCGGCTTGGCCCTCCTGCTGGCGCGCAAATTCTACGGGAAGAAGGTAGTCCAACCGATCTTGTTGATTCCCATGATGATTACCCCCGTAGTGGTTGGGTACATGGGGCGACTTCTATTCGAAACCAGGTCCGGACCAATTAACTACTTCCTGAATTTGATGGGACTCTCCAGTGCACTCTGGCACACATCCGCTAAGACAGCACTTTTGACCGTCATGCTTCTGGACACGTGGCAGTGGACGCCGTTCATGATGGGAGTGTTGCTGGCGGGCCTCGTGTCGCTACCTCCGGAGCCCTACGAGAGCGCCCGGGTGGATGGTGCTTCTAGCTTACAGATTTTCTGGTACCTCACTTTGCCCCTTCTCAAACCGGTGATCGCCTTGGTGATCATCATGAGATCATTGGCTATCCTCCAGACCTTCGACATCATTTACGTCCTTACCATGGGAGGGCCCGGCACTGCTACTGAGACTATTGGTATCTACACTTATCTTGTGGGGTTCCGCTATTGGGATATTGGCCAAGCCTCCAGTGCCGCGTGGGTGCTTGCCATAATGCTTTCCCTGGGGGTCACAGTCTTCCTCAAAATGATGGGAAAGGAGAGGAGATGAATTTGCGTATGCGAAAGTCCCTCTCCCAGGCCATGGGCTATATCCTGATAGGCGTTGCTTTGGCGTTCACCCTTTTTCCCATCTACTGGATGCTACTTACTTCGGTGCAGCCTTCAGATGAACTTATGCAATCCCCCCCACGTTTCATAACCTCACGGCCAACACTAGAACATTGGCGCTTCGCCATCGAAAATAAATGGAAGTATTTTACCAATAGCCTCATCATATCCTCATCCGCCACGGTCATTGCTATTCTGGTCGGTTCCCTCAGCGGTTATGCATTTGCACGCTACCAAGTGGGAGGAGACACTCTTCCCTTCTGGATCCTCTCGCTGAAATTCTTTCCCCCAATTGCAGCCGCGGTCCCTTTCTTCCTAATGATGAACAAGCTCCACCTCTTGGACACCCACATCGCGGTGATCATCCCTCACCTCATCATCACTATTCCGTTTGCCGTATGGATGATCAAAGGATTTGTGGCCGAAGTCCCCCAAGAGCTGGAAGAAGCCGCTATGATAGACGGTTGTTCTCATCTCGGAGTCATCCGGAAAGTAACCTTACCCCTTATTGCTCCGGGGATTGTGGTCACCGCACTCTTCTGCTTCATCTGGTCCTGGAACGATTTCCTTTTCGCTTTGATTCTGACGCGTAGCCATGCCATGACACTTCCCGTGGCGATCGCTGGAATGCGCGAGGCTCACGGCCTTATGTGGGGAGCGGTCTCAGCCACTGCAGCCATGGCTACATTGCCGGTACTCATAATGGCCATCGTGTTGCAGAAGTACATCGTCCGCGGACTGGCGTTAGGTGCGGTCAAATAAAGGAGAGACGAATGGCCAAAAAGCTCAAGATAGGCCTCATCGGAGCAGGAAGGATCGGAAGGCTACATGCACAGAACTTGGCCCACCATGTCCCAGGCGTAGAGCTGTGCGCCGTGGCTGACGTGATTGAAGAAGCCGCGGTGGAGCTTTCTCAGAAGCTCGGTATTCCCAGGGCTACCACTGACTACCACGAACTCTTGAAAGATCCTGATATTGATGCGGTTCTCATTTGTACGAGCACTGACACTCACGCCGAGATCATCAAGGCAGCAGCAGCTGCGGGAAAACACATCTTCTGTGAGAAACCGCTGGCGCTGGACCTCGCGGAGATAGACGCCGCCCTCTCCGCCGTTAATGAGGCTGGGTTAATCCTCCAAGTAGGGTTCCAGCGGCGCTTTGACCCCAACTTCAGGCGCTTAAAGGAACTCCTCGCGGGAGGCGCCATCGGGCAGCCCTGGCTCCTAAAGATCACGAGCTATGACCCTGCTCCCCCTCCTATTTCCTACATCCGAGTTTCAGGCGGGATTTTCCTCGACATGACAATCCATGACTTTGACATGGCTCGGTATCTTATCGGCGAGGTGAAGGAGGTGTACGCAACGGGCTCAGTCCTCGTGGACCCGGAGATCGGGAAGGCAGAGGATATAGACACCGCCGTGGTAACCTTACGCTTTGTGAGTGGGGCCTTGGGAGTTATCACTAATTGTAGGAAAGCGACTTTTGGTCACGACCAGCGGATTGAGGTCCTCGGAGAAAAGGGCGCTCTCTTCGCGGAAAACCCTCTCCCACACACTGCTGTCCTAGCCGACGAGGGAGGCTACCGCTCCGCCCCACTTCACTATTTCTTCGTTGAGCGCTATCGGGACGCATACATTGCTGAGATGGCGGCCTTCGTTGAGGCGGTGAGGGAAGGAAAGACACCCCCTGTTGCCGGGATAGACGGTAAATTCCCCGTGGTGATAGGTTACGCGGCGAAGAGGTCCCTCGAGGAGCGGCGACCGGTGAGGCTGACCGAGGTGGACCCCACTCTGGACATTTAGACGCTCATGCTTTACGGCGTTTGCACCTGGATCTTCGGTCGTGAACCGCTCGCCCCCCTTTTCGGACGCCTTGCAAGAATGGGGTTCGATGGGGTCGAATTGTTAGGAGATTGCGAAAGATACAGCCCACGGGAGATCCGAACGCTCCTGGACGATCACGGTTTGAGGCCCTTATCCCTCACTCCTCTCGACGTGGACATGGCCCATCCCGACCCCAAGATCAGAAATAAAGCCATTGAGTATTACCTCCGTTTGCTGGACTTCGCTGCCGAAATTGGAGCGCCTACATTGGCTTGTCATGGGGCCGTGGGCAGGGTTCGCCCTATTACGACGTTAGAGGAGGAAGAAACCTTCTTTTTGGAAGGAGTCGCCCGAATAGCTGAGAGAGCATGCACCATGGACATAAAAATCGCCCTGGAAGTCTTGAACCGTTACGAATCCCATCTCCTGAACACCGCGACGCAGGTCAAGGGCGTGTTGGAGAGGCTGGATTCGCCCGCAGTGGGGGTCTTGCTCGACACTTACCATATGAACATAGAGGAAGCCGACCTCGTCTCCGCAATATGGGAAGTGCGGGAGTACCTCATCCTCCTACATGTGGCCGACTCCAACCGAAGGGGGATAGGAAAAGGACACGTCCCATTTGTTCCGATCTTCCGCATGTTGGGCCGAGTGGGATATCGAGGGCCGGTGATATTGGAATGTACGGCTCCGGGTCCTGATCCCTTCACCCCCGAAAAGGGGGCCGGTTGGAAGGATCTCCTCATTCGGGAACTCGCGGATTCCTTCTCCTTCCTTAAACTCCTTGAGAAGCTGGCTGTTCCCAATTAGGGCTTAAAGAAAGAAATTCTGGCACCCAAGAACACCACTTTTCCCAAGGACCGAGAACCCTCATCGTGTTGTCCTTCTGTGTACGGTACCCATGGCTGTGAAACTTGACCCACGGTTATTTCTTCCATATAATCGAACCGGTTCGGATGAATAAGGTTCCAACCATTAGAGATGTCGCAAAAAAAGCAGGCGTTTCTGTTTCAACCGCTTCGTTAGCCCTTAATGGAAAGCCCGGCGTCAGTTCCGAAACCAGGGCCCGCGTTCTCAAGGCTGCACTAGAGTTGGATTATCATCCCCATGCTGCTGCGAAGAATCTCGCCGATGGCCGTACCCGTACCATAGGCCTTATAAATCCGATCACCATTGAACACCTCTTTTCCTCCTCCGGATTCTTCATGCGCTTGATCCAGGGCATGCACCAAGCAGCTGCGGAGCACGATTACAGCGTTTTTCTCTTGATCTCCGAGTCCGAGGAGGAGACAGTCGAAAAAGTCAACAAGGCCTTAAGGCGACACAGTGTGGACGGACTCGTCGTCACGAACCCCTCTGTGGCCGCCCCTTACTTGCAGGAACTCGAACGCCGCCGCGTGCCACATGTATTCGTCGGCCGTCCTCCTCGTGAAGGCGTCTTATATGTGGATAACGACAATGTGGAAATCGGTCGTCTAGGGACGAAGCATCTTCTCGAATTAGGACACGAAAAGATTGTGTTCCTCTCAGGCCCGCCGCGCTTCACTCATTGCCAAGACCGTCTCCTCGGATATCAGGCGGCCCTACGTGAGGCTGGAATTTCCTTCTCAGAAAGGTTGGTCTGGTACGCTGAACAAAGTGAAGAGGCCGTATACCAGGCTGTCATCAGCGGCGCTCCGGGGAAGGAGTTCAGCGCCATCTTTGCCACAAGCGGCCTTCACGCGGTGGGCGCTATTAAGGCCTTACAAGATCTCGGTGTTTCCGTCCCCCAGGAGGTGTCGGTGGTCTGCGTTGAGGATACAGAATTGGCCCGCTATTTTATCCCCCCGCTCACTGCGATCGACCTTCACAGCTATTGGCTCGGCTATTGGGCCGTGAAACTGCTCATTCGCCAAATCGTGGGAGAAAACCCCGGACGTCCCGTGCTGATCCCGGGCGAGCTTGTAGTAAGGGCTTCCAGCAACCCTGTTTCGACGAGAAAGGGGGTGATAAACGCTACACAAAATCCAGGGCGTGAAACAATTTAAAGGGAGGTGTGTTTACTATGCGCAAGTGCTTTAAGTTGCTTTTCGTGATCGGTCTTTCCTTCGCGCTTTTGGGGATAGCGACCTTTGCGGAATCGATAAAGCTCACCGTCACTTCACGCGCAGTACGTGGAGGGGTCAACACGCTCCTCGTGCAGTGGCTTGAGGACGTAGTTTTCCCCGCGTTCGAAAACTGGATGAAGGAACAGGGTAAAGACGTCGTCGTCGAATTCATCGAGTTCGGTGGCACCGATGAGGCCTTGAAGGAGCAATACGCCCTCGACCTCAAGGTCGGCCGCGGCGCTGATATACTTGGATTCGACGGATTCTGGATTCCGGAGTTCGACGCCGCTGGGTTAGTAAAACCCCTCGACGAAATTGTTGGTCCTTCCATCTGGGAGTGGGAAGGGTGGAAACACATTCCGCCCAGCATGCGCGAAATCCTGGGCTATCAGGGGAAAGTCTACGGCCTTCCCTTAGGCACCGATGTGCGCGTGATTTTCTACCGTCGGGACATTTTCGAGAAGGCCGGGATAATCCCCGCTGGCTCTGGGCTACGTTGGCAGCCCCGCAGCTGGGAGGAGCTCTTAGACACGGCCCGCTACCTCAAAGAGTCGCTCCCCGGTGTGATCCCCTTGCAGATAAACGCCGGTACCCAGATGGGCGAGGCCACCACCATGCAGGGGTGGTTTATGGTGCTCCTGGGCACCGGAATTCACATGTACGACTTCTACTCCGGGAAGTGGTACGCCAAGCATCCGGGCATCCTAGAGGCCCTGAACTTCTACAAGACCGTCTACATCGACGAGAAGCTGGGAGATGCCCGCACCCAATTGATTCCGGGGGCACGCGCCCGGACCTTCGAGCTCTTCCGGGACGGAAAAATCGCCATGCTGGTGGAAGGTGACTGGTTCTGGCGTTCGGTGCTCGCTCCCGGTTCGGAGTGGGGCCTGCCGAATCGCAATGAGGTGGTGGACTGGGCCATGATGCCGGCCGAAGAACCCGGAGCCGGCTACCGTGGCCAGAACTTCGTCACCATCTCCGGCGGCACAGGCTTCATTCTCAACCCCAACACCAAACATCCCGCGGAAGCCTGGGCTCTGATGGGCTTTGCCTTCAGCCGTGAGATGCAGCTTGAGTTCCAGAAACTTCAACCCCGTATCCGTGCCCGTGACGACGTGCCGGTGATCGGTGATCCGGTCATGAGCGAAATGGCGAAAGCCCTGTTGCGGCTCACCACCGTACGCCCAATGCTCCCGGGCTATCCCAAGATCTCTTACGAAGCGCAGCTTATGACAGAACGCGTTGTCGCCGGCCTGATGACCCCCGAAGAGGCGATGGAAGCCTATGCCGAGGCGCTGAAGGAGATCGTCGGCGAGGAGAGCCTCATCATCGTGGAGTGAAAATGCTGTGGCCGGGGTCCCGTGTCCATCGGGGCCCCGGCTTTTTACCTAGATGGGCAAAAATAAGGAGATCCAACAGATTTTGCCTCGGGCCACAGGGTTCTTCTTCCTGGCCCCGGCGTTCTTTTTCATAGGTTTATTCCTCCTCTTTCCGTTCATCTGGGTTTTCATCATTAGCTTTACAAATGTGGCTCTAACTGGTCCGACGGCATTAAACCCAGCCTTCGTGGGATTGGAAAACTATGTGCGTCTCTTCGATTTTTCTCGCTGGATGCGCTCCGGAGAGTTCGGCAATGCCCTGCGAAATACGTTGTATTTCGTTCTGGGCTCTGCAGTTTTGGGGCAAGCGCCTTTAGGGCTCGCTATAGCACTGGCTTTTCATAGGAGGCGAGGTCCCTTGCGGGAACTCGTATTCTCGTTGGCAACCATGGCGTGGATCCTTCCAGATGTAGCGGTGGCGTTCGCCTGGATTGCTTTCTTGGACTACGACTTCGGCACTCTTAACACCGTCTTAATTAACCTAGGACTTGGAAAAATAGACTGGTATTTTCAACATCCGCTAGTGGCCATCACTATCTTCAATGTGTGGCGAGGAACTGCGTTCTCCATGCTCTTATTCTCAGCAGCCCTGGGGAGCATCCCCCCCTCTTTTTGGGAGACGGCAGAGGTCGCGGGAGCGAGTTCCTGGCAACGTTTCAAGGACGTCATCCTTCCCCTGATCCTCCCCCACATCCTCACAGATCTAATCCTGATAACACTTTGGACGTTCAACACCTTTACCCCGTATCTCATTACCGGTGGAGGCCCCTTCTTCCGCAGCGAGACGGTCTCCATGTATACATATAGGGTGGCTTTCAAATTCTTAGAATTCGGGCGTGGAGCGGCGGTGGCCGTTGTAATGATGGCGATCAACTTCGTCCTGGCCACAGGATATCTACTCTCCCTCCGCCGTCGGAGGGCATACGGATGAGGTCCGCAAGGTTCGTTCTGGTTCGCCTGGGTTTCATGTTGGTCACGAGCCTGCTCGGCACCTTCTTCCTCCTTCCGGTGCTGTGGCTCGTCACTGCCCCGTTCAACGCGCAAGCCACGCTCAGAGTAGAGTGGCCATCTCCCTTCACTTTACAGAATTTTGGTGAAGTGTTTCGGAATACTTTCGCCATACGAGCCCTTTTCCTGAACAGTATCCTCCAGGCCGGGGGAACGATGTTGGGTACGGCTGTAATCGCTACCCTGGCCGCTTACGCCCTCTCCCGGTTGGAGATCAAGGGTAGGAATCTCTTCGTCTACCTTTTGGTCCTGTTTTCTTCGGTGGTTACAGGTACAGCAGCGATGGTACCCATCTTCCTCTTGCTTTACTACCTCCGACTAATCGACACACATTTGGGGGTAATTCTCGTGCTCACTGGGGGCCTTCTCCCCACCGGCATATTTCTCATGCGTGACTTCGTGGAAAGCATGCCCCGTTCCTACGAAGAATCCGCCCTGGTGAGCGGAGCCACGGCCTGGCAGATGTTCCGTGACGTGGTACTGCCCGTCCTGCGGCCGGGGATGATGGTGGTGGCGGTGTGGGCTTTCGTCAACGCCTGGGGCAACTTCCTCATCCCTGCGATACTCATCCGTAGCCCGGAGAAAATGCCCGCACCCGTGGCGATCTATTCCTTCTATACCGAGGGCGGAACCCCCGTCCTCACCCTGGTATCTGCCTACTCGCTACTCTACGCTTTACCTGTGGTGATACTTTACTTATTCGTGAATTGGCGTTACGGATTCCGCTTCTTTGGGGGAATAAAAGGCGGAGGGAAATGAAACTACAGACCGAAAAAAAGAAATCGCACAGGATTTACGAAGCTCACGTAGTGCTACAGGACCTCACGAAGCACTTCGGCGCTGTGGTGGCTGTGGATCATGTCGATCTCACGATCTCCGAGGGTGAATTCTTCGCCTTACTTGGACCGTCTGGATGTGGCAAAACTACTACGTTACGTCTTATCGCGGGGCTGGAGAAGCCCACCGAGGGCAAGATCTTCCTCGGGGGGAAGGATGTGACAAACCTCGCTCCCCGCGAACGGGACGTCGCAATGGTCTTCCAAGATTATGCGCTGTACCCTCACATGACCCTCCGCGACAACATCGGTTATCCCCTCAAAGTCCGCGGAGTCCCGCGCAAGCAGATCTATGCCAAAGTGGAGGAAGTGGCTCGCCATCTAAAAATAGAGGATCTCTTAAATCGGCGTCCCTCCCAAGTGTCGGGGGGCCAGCAGCAGCGGGCGGCGGTAGCTCGCGCATTGGTGCATGAACCGCAGGTCTTCCTCTTCGACGAACCCTTGTCCAATTTAGACGCCAAACTCCGGCTGGAAGCGAGAGCATTTCTGAAACACCTTCAGCGGGAGGTAGGGGTAACCACCATCTACGTGACCCACGATCAAGCGGAGGCCATGGCCATGGCTGACCGCATAGCCATCATGTTCACGGGGAGAATTTGCCAAGTCGGCTCCCCGGTGGAGGTCTACCGCCATCCACTCTCCAAAGAAGTCGCGGCCTTCATCGGAAACCCTCCTATGAACCTAATCCCTGGCCATATAACCCGCGAAGAAGGGGGCCATTTCTTCATCGGCCCGGGATTCAGCATCAGCCTGGGTGGAATCCCCGGAGCACAAGAAGGTGAAGTCTTCTTAGGAATCAGACCTGAACACATCCGTGTCCTTTCGGAACCACATCCTCAAGCGATCCCTGGGAAGCTCTACGCCGTGCAACCCCTGGGACCAGAGCTTCTGATCACGGTTCAGGTGGGAGAGATCCCTGTATCCGTCCGTCTATTCACCGATGACCTTCCCCAACTGGAGGAAGATGTGTGGTTGCTCCCGACCCTCGAGCGGGTACACCTCTTCGATCCCACGGGCAAACGCCTGGAGTGATGCAAAGACAGGTGGTCTTCAGTGGAAAATTCTTTCCGAAGGATGCCCTCAAAAATCCGTATAAACTGTTCCCCTTCGAAGTGCCCGGGGGCGCGAAAGGCGTAGAGATCACGTATTTGCACGATGAAGGCAATATTATAGACCTCGGCCTCTTCGATCCGCGAGGTTGCGAGTTCCTCACCCCCACAGGATTCAGGGGCTGGAGCGGGAGCGCCAGAAAACGCGTGTTCGTGAGTGAAAATTGGGCGACCCCGGGGTACCTACCCGGTCCAATCTACCGCGGCATTTGGCACGTTCTCCTTGGCCTCTACAAGATCTCTCGGCATGGCTGTGGGTACAGGGTGGAAGTGCACATATTTACAGAGGAAAGCCCAATTGAAGAAGTGGTGGATTTTTTGGACCATCCTGCCTCGCTTCCTCAGGGGGTGCCCCAAAAACCGAGGTCGGGATGGCTGAAAGGCGATCTTCACTGCCACACCCACCACAGTGATGCCCACGGGAACGTGTTCGACATCGCCGTCGCGGCTGGCCACAAAGGCTTGGACTTCCTCGCGATAACGGATCACAACACGGTAAGCCATTGGGATGAAATTTTCTCTTTCAATTATGAGCGACCGATCCTTTTGCCCGGCGAAGAGATCACCACCTATAAGGGACACGCCAACGTCTGGGGAACAGGGCGTTGGCTCGACTTCCGCTGTACGAGCCGGGAAGACATGAGAAGAGTTTACGAGGTAGCCAATAGGGAAGAGAGAATCTTCTCCATAAATCATCCTAAACCAGGCGGCCCTCCGTGGGAATTCGGCTTAGAGATACCTTTCGAGTGTCTGGAGGTATGGCACGGCATGTGGCATCTCGGCAACGAGACCAGCTTGAGGAAGTGGAAAGATCTTTTGCAAAAAGGACAACGAATTATAGCGGTTGGCGGAAGTGATACCCACCCTAAAGCACTGTCCACCGGGAAATTGTCGGAATGGCTTGGTTATCCCACTACTTGGATTTACGTGAAGAAAGCTTCCCCCGACGGCATTTTGGATGCGTTGAAGGCCGGTCTGGTATCCATATCCGCCTGTCCCCATGGGCCTCTGACGGCCATCGCTTTCGAAGCTGAAGGGGAAAGAATCGAGCAGGGCGGTGCCTCTCCATGTGGAAGGGGCATTTTGTCAGTGGAGGTGTTCAACGGGAAAGGCCTAAAACTTCGGCTCCTGTCTTCTCGGGGTGTATGGAAAGTAACGCATGTAACGGGCGAGCTTTGGAACGTTGTCTTCCCCCTCGATCTCGAAAAAGAAGGGTTCATATATGCCGAGTTGCGCGTACCCGGGCCGTGGCCCGAAGGAAAAGGACCATTAGCTGGATTGACAAACCCCATCTGGTACGAAGGATTCCGTGACGACAAAATAAGGGCCTAGGAAAGGAGCGGGATGGGTGCTTCTGTGGAGGGGATCGTCGTACCGCACACACATTGGGATAGGGAATGGTATCTCAGTTTCGAGGAGTTCCGCCACTGGCTCGTGGAGGCCCTGGACAAGGTGCTCATCGAATTCGAACGCGATCCACAGTTCAAATTCATGCTCGATGGCCAAGTCCTCCTTTTCCTTGAACACCTGCCTCAAAGAACCTCTTCCACTAATCCGTTTAAAAAGGGAACGCCGCGGTAGGGGCAGAGGTTTTGTGAAGGTGCTACCTTTCTCTCTGAACTTTTGAACCCGTCATCGCAGCAAACTTCACTTTCGTCTTTTCTAGGACAGTGGATTTTCTTTCCGCCGCTTTTTGACATGCTCAAATTTCCTAGCTCACCCTGATAGAGTTCAGCAAGCCACCCCATATCGAGCAACACACCATTACCGCTTCCATAGTAATCGGCACTGCTTGGCACCCTCTCGGTACGGGAGCCTGATCACGAATGTTTCAAGAGTACCGACAAGCCTGAAGCAAGTATGATCTGGGATGTAATTTTTGAAACGTTTCATAAATATATCTCCGCTATTTGCCAGATATTGACAGTAAATGTTGGCCGTTATATAATTGAATCGGTTCAGATGGGTGGAGCGCCCACAATAAAGGATGTTGCCAAACGGGCAGGGGTAGCGGTATCTACTGCTTCCCTAGCTTTAAATGGGAAGCCGGGGGTTAGTGCAGAGACCCGGGCTAGAGTTCTTAAAGCTGCACTAGAACTGGACTATCACCCCCATACAGCTGCGAAGAATTTGGCCGATGGGAGGACCAGGACTTTGGGTTTGATTGCTCCAATTTCTTTGGAACATCTTTTCTCCTCCGCTGGATTTTTTATGAAGCTAATCAAAGGGATGCACCAAGCAGCCCAAGGTAACGGGTATGTTGTCTCGTTATATATTGCTGAGACGGATGACGAGGCATCTATAAATATCAAGACGCTCGTGCGTTCACGGGCCATCGATGGATTGGTGATCACTAATCCAACATTCTCCCCGGTTTATCTGAAGGAGTTGAAGAGATATCATATTCCCTTTGTCTTCATCGGACGCCCTGTGGAGGAAGTTCCTTTTGTAGACAACGACAATGTTGAGGTCGGCCGAATTGCAACACAACACCTCATTGAACATGGCCATAAAAAGATAGCCTTCTTATGTGGTCCTCAAAGATTTACCTTCTGTCAAGACAGGCTTTCTGGTTACAAAAAGGCACTCGAGCTGGCGCGTATCCCCTATACGGAAACGCTTGTCTGGCGTTCAGAGATCCTAGAGGAGGCAGCATATCGACTCATCAGAGACCAGGGTTTGAAGGAGGAATTTACAGCCCTTATCGCTGTGACGGATGTCCAAGCCGTAGGGGCAATACGAGCCCTGAAAGAGCTGGGATATCGAGTTCCTGAAGACATCAGTGTGATCGGCATCAATGAAAGTTCACTCGCAAAACACTTCATTCCCTCCCTTACCACGATAGACCTTCACGAGGAAAGGCTCGGTTATCAAGCAGTGTGCCGTTTGATGGAAATGATTGAGAACGATCAGGACGTGAAAGAGCCAATTTTCGTTGAAGCCGACCTCGTCATCCGTGATTCGTGTGGATGTGGCTTAGAAAGGAGGTGAAAGCAGAAAAAGTTCGCCCTGAAAAAAAATGAAAGAATAGCAGGACCAATAAGTAAAAGGGGGGGATAAAGTATGTACCGGTGCGTGAAGACTTTTTTCCTTGTGGGACTTTTGTTCCTCGGGCTTGGGGCGTTGGCACAAGAACAGATCACACTTTCCCTTGCGTACCCAACGTGGTTCACGGACTATCCACGGTTCCTGAATTGGTACATCCCAGCCTTTGAGAAATGGATGGCTGCACTGGGTACTCCGGTGAAGATCGAGGTCATGGAACTTCCTGCCCCAGATGACCCTTATCGCGAGGCGACCCTGTTGCGCTTAGCCGCGGGGACACATGCGGATATCTTCGCTGATGATACCTTCTATATTCCAGCCGATGCCCTGGCGGGTTACCTTCTCAATCTTACCCCTTATGTAGAAGCTTGGCCTGAGTGGAAATTCTGGGTGCCAGCCGCGAAGGATGCCATAACGTTCCAGGGCAAGGTTTGGGGCCTCAACCGCGACACCGACGTCCGCCCCATGTATTACCGAAAGGACATCTTCAAGCTCGCTGGGCTCCCGGTACCGTGGCAGCCTACCTCTTGGGAGGACATCCTCGAGGCCGCGCGGGCCATCAAGGCTAAGAGAGCCGAGATTGCCGAAGAGATCGGTGTCTCCGATGTGATCCCCATCGCGTTCAAGGCGGGCATCCTCGGCGGCGAAGCTACCACGATGCAAGGCTTTTATATGCTCCTCCTCGGTGCGGGTGGGAGGCTTTATGATGCCGAAAGCGGCAAATGGGTGGCCAAAAGCTCCGCCCTGCTGGACACGTTGAAGTTCTATCACAAGATCTACATAGAGGAGAGGCTCTCCGTGGAGCCCGAGTTCTGGATGGCCGGGGCTCCTGTGGACAAGATTCACCTTTATCTCTCTAACGTAGGTCAGCGACCAAAAGAGCCTGCTCTTGCCATGCTCGTCACCTGGGATGGAGTGTGGTATGACACGGTTAATCCTCAACACGAGCGGTATATCCCAGATCCCCCTGGTCGAGATGCTGTGCTCGCTTACTGCAAGATGCCGGCTAAAGAACCAGGCGCTGGGATCCGCGGCCAAGACTTCGTCACCATCTCTGGCGGCTGGGGCATGGTGATCAATGCGGCCACTCAATACCCAGACATCGCCTTCGAGTTCCTCAAGTTCGTCCACTCTAAGGGCGAGATGTTAGCCAACAGGATCGCCGTACCTGGTTCTATCCGCCTGCCGGCGAGGTGGGATTTGATCGAGGATCCGGTCTATCAAAAGCTCGCCACCTCTTACGACGTCTTCTGCGCCACGGAACTCGTGCCATTGACCACTGTCCGCCCAGGTCTCCCCGAATACCCCAAGGTTTCCGACCTGGTTCAGGAGGCTACCGAGAAGATCCTGCTCGGAGAGAAGCCTGAAGACGTGCTCGAGTGGTACGCAGGGACGCTTGCAGCGATGGTAGGCGCCGAGAACGTGATCGAGCTGCCTTAGGAGATACACGGTGGAAAAGGGCGCGCTCTCTCGGGCGCGCCCTTTTTATAATACCAATCTTGATGAAAAAAAACCTCGGGGTTTTAGCGATCCTGCTTGTTCCCGCCTTTGTGTTATGGTCTATCTTCATGCTAGGTCCAGCCATATGGGGCATTCGTCTCACCTTCACCAATGAAGCCCTGACTGGTCCTGCGGCACGCGACCCGGAGTTCATCGGCCTGGCCAATTACCAACGGCTGATGAGAGATCCTTACTTTTGGGGCTCCGTTTACCGTTCGTTTGTCTTCGTATTGGGCTCTGCAATAATAGGCCAAGCTGGTTTGGGGCTCCTCCTCGCAATGCTGACCTCCGAACGGCGAAGAGTTTGGTCAAGGATTAGGCTAACGGGGAGGCTCGCAACAACCCTATGTTGGCTCGCCTGGGTGACCCCCGAAACTTTGATCGGCTGGTGCTGGATAAGTTTCCTTGACTACAACGGCGTCTTGAATCAGACAATAAAAGCCCTTGGATTCGAACCAGTCTATTGGATGGTCCGCTACGGGATGCTCTCAATCATCCTGGCCAATATTTGGTGGGGAACTGGTTGGTCTATGATGCTCTTCAAAGCAGCCCTTGAGTCAATTCCCCGAGAGGTCGAAGAGGCCGCTGATGTAGACGGAGCCTCGTCGTGGCAGAAATTCAGGTATGTTATCCTTCCACTCCTGCGGCGGCCAATTTTCGTGAATGTCCTTCTCATAACCATCTGGACTTACGGAGTCTTCGGCCTTCCCTTCATGATGACCGGAGGTGGTCCGGGCCATCGGACAGAACTGATGACGATTTATGCTTACAAAACTGGTTTTAAATATTTCGAAATCGCTTACGGGACTACTGTCTCAATAGGGATACTGTTCATCACCCTGATTCTGGCCTTGGTTTACCACCGTTTACTGGCAAGGAAAGCGTGATGTTGAAAAGATACCTCAGCGTAGCCTTGAATCACCTGGTGTTTCTAGCCATTGCTACTTATTTCTTGGCCCCTCTTACGTGGCTTTTCACCTCAGCCTTTAGGGAAAATCCATCAGTTTGGGTAGAATTTAAAGGGTTCACATTGGAGAACTTCCCCAAGGTGTTCACTGGGGAAACCGCTATATGGGTACGTAACTCTCTCTTCATCGCCCTCACTACAGCCATCATTGCGATTGGCTGCTCCTTCCTCGCGGCTTATCCCTTCGCCAGGTTCGAGTTCCGCGGGAAGACGCTTTCCCTTTTCTTGTTAGTGCTGTCGATGACGATTCCCTTGAGTGCTGTGATGCTTCCAACCTTCTCATTGGCGAGATTCCTTCGCTTGCACAATACCTTATTCGGCGTCGCTCTAGTGATCGCGGCGCGTCAAATCCCCATGGGGATCTGGGTAACAAAGGAATTCATCACCTCGATACCGATTGAGCTCGAGGAAGCGGCATGGGTGGATGGAGCGAGTAGGTGGACAACGATCAGACGTGTCATACTTCCTCTCTGCGGGCCTGGTCTCGCGGTTATCGGTCTGATGTCTTTCGTAGCCGGATGGGGTGACTTCACTACAAATTTAATCTTAATCAATTCAGAAAAACTTTACCCAATATCAATGGGACTGTATAGAGCGAGCATTGAGGCTACCTCTTGGGGCTATGTCTCCGTCGATTACGGAGTAATGTGTGCTATCGGTCTTCTTTACTTGATTCCACCAATGTTAGCGTTTCTCTTCACACACCGATATCTGGTCAAGGGAATGGTCCTCGGAGCAGTGAAACAGTAAAGTTTTACTTCGATTCCTTGGACTCAAGCACCCTAGAGGTACAAGAGAAGGGGGAGCGAAATGGCAAAAAACAAATCGTCTGTAATTGTCGTACCGCACACACATTGGGATAGGGAATGGTATCTCAGTTTCGAGGAGTTCCGCCACTGGCTCGTGGAGGCCCTGGACAAGGTGCTCATCGAATTCGAACGCGATCCACAGTTCAAATTCATGCTCGATGGCCAAGTCCTCCCTCTACTCGACTACTTGGAAATCCGTCCAGAAAGAGAAGGCGAGCTGCGGAGGTACATTGAGGAAGGAAGGCTCCTTATCGGCCCTTGGTACGTCCAACCGGACGAATTCCTCGTATCCGGAGAGTCCCTGATCAGGAACCTCCTCCTTGGCACAAAGATCGCAAGCGAGTTCGGCAAGGCCATGCGCGACGGGTATGTCCCGGACGCTTTCGGCCACATCGCTCAGCTCCCCCAAATCCTGCGGGGATTTGGGATAGATACAGCGTTCGTTATGCGTGGTGCCGATCCGGCACTCGACGAGACCGGAAGTCTCGAGTTCCTCTGGGAAGCACCGGAGGGCTCGAGGGTGCTCTGCCACGTTATGGAGACCGGATACTGTAATGGTGCGGTTATCAATGGAGGAAAAGATGTACCTTTACCACAACTTTCCGGGCTCGAACGTTTGGGGTTAAAGGGGCCATCCCTGGCGAGCCTCCTTGAATTTTTGTCATACAGAGCTGCTGCCAGAGCAATTCTGCTCCTCAATGGCTGTGATCACCACGGCCCCCAAACGGGCCTATCCGCGGCGATAGAAGAACTTAACAGCGACCTCGATCACTTTCACCTTCGCATAGGAACTCTCACTGACTTCGCTGACGCCGTGAAGCGGGAAAGCCCTTCTCTCCGAACTTTCCGTGGCGAACTTCGGGGGACGAAACGTCATCCTATCCTCGTGGGGGTCCTCTCGGCGAGGATGTACCTCAAGCAAGCGAATTATCACGTGGAAAATCGGCTCGAGCGCTATGCAGAGCCCCTCGCGGCCCTGGCAAAAATTCTCGCCGACAAAGATTTTCGACCGTTCCTCAGGAAATCCTGGGAGCTACTGCTCCAAAATCATGCCCACGACTCCATTTGTGGGACCGGGATCGATTCCGTACACCATGAGATGGAAACTCGCTTTTCCCGAGCGGAAAAGATCGCCGACGGCGTCGTTCAAACAGCCCTATATGCCCTTGCGTGGGCACGGAAGCAAGAGGGCGATCTCATCTCGATCTATGTGTTCAACCCATGTCCTTGGGAGAGAAGGGACGAGGTCGTTGTCAAGGTACCCGCAGAAAACTCTCGGGGAAAACTCATCGACCAACATAGGAAAGAGATTTCCTATACGCTTCGAGCCGAAAAGCTCGTGTCGGAAGAAGTGCTTTCAGGAGTCAAACACCGCCGAAAGGTCGAGATCGCCTTCCAAGCCGAGCTCCCGCCACTCGGCTTCGCGACCTTCTACCTCGTCCCTGGGAAGCCAAGGGCCTTGTCTTCTACGTTGATGGTCAACTCGAGGACCCTCGAGAACGAATTCTACCGGGTCACGCTAAACGAGGATGGGCGGCTGGACGTGCTGGACAAGGGGACGGGCCACGTCTACCGTGGCCTCAATCTCCTCGAGGACACTGGGGACGCCGGTGACGAGTACAACTTCGCCCCCCCGCGGGAGCAGCGGATCGTCACCTCCGCGAGCCTACGGGGAGAAGTGTGCACGGTGGAGGACCTTCCCTGGAAAGGCTCTCTGATGGTGGAGCTTGTTCTGCCCGTGCCGCGAGGTTTGGCCCCGGATCGGAACGCCCGTTCCGACGAGACGGTCGAGATCCCCGTCCGCTTCACGATCTCCCTCCAGCGAGGGGTGAAGCGAATCGAGGTCATGGCAGAGGTGGACAACCGGGCCAAGGATCATCGGCTGCGGGTGGCCTTTCCCACCGGGATTGCGACTGATCGATCCATTGCTGAGGACACCTTCTGGGTGGTCGAGAGGCCGACGCGCCCCCCTAAGGCCGAAGGGTGGATAGAGGACCCGCCCATGACCCACCCTCAGAAATCCTTCGTGGCCGTTGAGGATGGGGAGAGAGGTTTCGCCGTCTTCAACCGGGGACTCCCAGAGTACGAGGTCACCCCGGACGGGACTGTTTACCTCACCTTACTCAGGTGCGTGGGATGGCTCTCTCGGGATGACTTGGCCACACGTCGTGGCCACGCTGGCCCCCCATATGAGACGCCGGAAGCCCAGTGTCTCGGAGTACACCGATTCGAATACGCGATTTACACCTACTCCGGCACCTGGGAAGAGGCCGGAGTGCTGCGGGTTGCCCGGGATTTCACCTCTCCACCTCTGGCACAGGCGATTGAGGGGAAGATCTCCTCCTCGATGACTTTCTTCACCCTCGGGCCTGAAGGAGTGGTCCTGAGTGCGTTGAAACCCCCAAAGGAAGGAGATGGGGTGATCGTACGGGTTTATAATCCGCTGCGCCGGTCGGTCGAAGCGGAACTCCGCACAAGTTGGTCCCTATCTGAAGTCTGGGAGCTGAGACTCGACGAGACCCCGATAAGAAAACTTGACCGGGCATCATCACACCTCCTGCGCTTTCCTTTACGGCCTGGCGAGATCAAAACTTTCCGTGTCTCCGTCACCCGCGACGATCGAGGTTAAATACCGGCGCCCTCCAGGAAGTGCTCGTGGTTCCCGCGCCGCAAGAACGTCGCGTCGATGATCGGAGAGGAGGACGCGACCACCACCGCGCCCGGGGGCACATCCCCCCGCACCACGGCCCCGGCGCCGATCTTCGCACCCTTTCCCACGCGGATCGGCCCCAGGAGCACCGCGTTGGCCCCGATCACCACACCATCCTCGATGGTGGGGTGGCGCTTTACCGGTCGGCGCGAGACCCCACCGATCACGACTCCGGAGTACATGTGAACGTCGTCCCCGATCTCAGCCGTCTCGCCGATTACGATGCCCATCCCATGGTCGATGGTGACCCGCCGCCCCAGCCTCGCGCCGGGATGTATCTCCACTCCGGTGAGGAACCGGACGATGTGGGCTAGGAGCCGCGCGACGAACTTGAACCCGTGCCGCCAGAGCCAGTGGTTGATCCGGTGGGCCCAAATGGCGTGCATCCCGGGATAGAAGAGGAGAACCTCTAGGGGGTAGCGGGCCGCGGGGTCCCGCTCGAGCATTGCCCCAATGTCCTCGCGGATTCCCTGGAAGAACATCACCGCCCCCTCGCACGGAGAGGCCACGTAGCGGATGGGACGGCACTGGGGACACCCCCGTCGAACCCTACGAGACCTGTCGTGATCCGCACCATTTCCTCTTGGAGACCGGATGGCCACGGGGCAATAAAACCCCAGCCTTTCACAGGAAGGGAAACCGTCGCCGTCCGCGCTCGCGGGCTAGGCGGAGGGATTACACGAGGAGGCGAGAGCCCGACAACAAAGGCCATCACCCACATATGCGGTCTTCCGATTCAACATAGCCCTCACCTCCTTCGAAGTCCATTGCTCGACTATCCATTCTAAGCACGGGAAACCCTGGGAGCAAGGGCCCCGAGGCGGCAACAGTGACACGGGCGGCGTTCGCCCTCCCGGCGTGGGCCTCAAGAGGACATCACTCCAGGAGGACGCCCAGGAGCTTCCGGTCTGCCGGGGCAAGGGAGAGGGTTCCGGCCTCCGCCAGCGAAGCCCACCGGATCCCGGCACAACCCAGGGGCCGCGGCTCTCCTCTCCGGATCCACGCCCGCAGGAGGTGCAACTCCACCTCCACGTCGCCGTAGTCATGGGAGACGGAGGCCACCTCTTCCCCTACCTCAACCTCGATCCCGAGCTCCTCCCTGAGCTCCCGGGCGAGGCATTCACGCAGTCCCTCACCCTCTTCCACCGCGCCCCCGGGGAATTCCCACAGTCCGCCGTGTTCGTCCGCCTCCATGCGTCTCGTGAGGAGGACCTTGCCCCCTCTCTCTATCAGTGCCGCCGTCACCACGAGGCCCCGCTCCACCGCCTCACTCCCAGCGAAAAAACTTCATGGAGAGGGCCGCGGTAGCCACGGTCCAGCCGCCGAGGACCGCGATATCGACCCACAGGGAGACGAAGGGCGTCGCGTCCACCATCACCTGGCGTAGGGCATCCCCCAAGTAGGTGAGGGGCAGGGCGTAGATCACGGGCCGCAGGAAACCCGGCATCCACTCGATCGGCCAGAAGATCCCCGAGAGGAACATCATGGGGAAGTTGATGATCTGGAGGAGGGCACTGCTCCCCTCAACCGAGCGGGCGAAGGATGCGATCATGTAGCCCAGGGACACGAACGTCAGCGCCCCGAGGAGCACCACCCCCGCCATGAGGGCGTAGTCCCCCTCCAGCGCCACGTCAAATACCGAAACGGCCACGACCAGGATCAACGTCGCCTGGATGATGGAGATCACTAGCCGGTGTGAGATGAGGGCCCCGGCGAACACGGACCGCCGGAGGGGCGCGGCCCAGAAGCGCCGTAAGATCTTTTGCTCGCGCCGTGCGACCAAGGTGCCCGCGACGCCGAAGAGCCCAAGCTGCATCAACGTCATCGCCAGAATCCCGGGCACCATGTAGTCGATGGCCCTGAATTTGCGTACCTGGACCGGCTTCGACACGAGCTCGAAGCTCTGGGGCCTCCCCGCCAGTACTTCCTCGGTGCGCGCCAGGAACTCCTGCATCACGGAGATTAGGATCTGGTAGGATGTTGTGCGCGAGGCGTCGTAGTAGAGGAGGAACCGGGCCCTCGCCCCCGTCTGAAGCCTCTCCCAGAAGTCGCCGGGAACGACGAGGACCCCGTCACGCTTCCTCCCTCGGAGGGCAGAGAGCTCCTCCTCCAGGGTTCCCACGTGAACCTCGGAGACGAGCGGAACTCGGGACAGGCCCTGGAGGAGTCCGTTCGTGGCCGGGCTCGCGCCCTCGGTGACGACCCCTAATCGCAGGTTTACCTGTTCCTCCCCGTCCCCACCGAAGACGAACCCGAACAGCAACATGAAGAAGATCGGGAAGAGAAACATCCAGAATAGCGCCGTCCGCTCGCGGAAGAAGTGCTTGAACTCGGCCACGAGAAGGGCGAGGAAGGCCCTCATTCGCGGATCCTCCTCCCCGTGAGGAGTAGGTACACGTCTTCCAATGAGACCCTCCGCATGGTCAGGTCCCGGAGTTCGATCTCCCCCCGTCGGGAGAGAGTGGAGAGGGCCTGGATCGTCTCCACGGGCGTAGTCGAGTAGAGCACGACCTCTTCCTCCTCCCACACGACCCTCTCCACGCCCGGCAAGACGGAAAAGTCTACCCCGATGTCCACATCCGCGAGCTCCACCTCGATGGGGGTCTCACGGAAGTGGCGGGCGATGAGGTCCTCTGGGCTCCCCAGGGCGATGATCTTCCCATGATCGAGGATGAGAACCCTATCACACAGATACTCTGCCTCCTCCATGTAGTGGGTAGTGAGGAGGACGGTCTTCCCTTCTCCCTTGAGGGAAATAATGAGCTCCCACAGGGCCCTCCGAGCCTGGGGGTCGAGCCCCGCTGTGGGCTCGTCCAGAATCAGGAGCTCGGGGTCATTCACCAACGCCAGGGCCACGGCAAGGCGCTGGCGCTGTCCCCCGGAGAGGCTCTTCACCGGGGCCCGCCGCTTCTCAGAAAGGGCTGCGAACTCCATCAACTCCGAGACTCGCCGGTGCCGTGGATAGAGGGCGGCGAAAAGCTTCAAAGTCTCCTCCACCGTAAGCCGCGACAGAAACGCCGTCCCCTGGAGTTGGATCCCGAGCCGTGCTTTGAGGGCATAGTTTGTGGGAGAGGGAACCTCACCGAGGACCTCGATCCTCCCGGCGTCGGGGATACGCAGCCCCTCCAGGCACTCCACCGTGGTGGTCTTTCCGGCGCCGTTCGGCCCCAGCAGCCCCTGGATCTCGCCATGGCGGACCTCGAAGGAAATCCCATCCACCGCGGTGATATCACCGTACCGTTTTACCAACTTTTCGACAGAGACGACTACCTCCATGAAAAACCCCCGCAATTTTTCCCTATGAAAGATTTGCCGCAACCGTAGGGATCAATCGCCGGGGGAGCCGGCCCCCTTGAACTGGAGCTCCCACAGGGCGCGGAAGAGGCCTTCCTGCGCCAAAAGCTCCGCCACCGTCCCCTCCTCGACGAGCTTTCCTTCGTGGAGGACCAGAACTCGGTCCATATCGCGGATGGTGGAGAGCCGGTGGGCGATGGCGATGGTGGTCCTCCCCCGCATGAGCTCGTGCAGTGACCGCTGGACCAGGACCTCGGTGTGGGAGTCGATGCTGGAGGTGGCCTCGTCGAGGATGAGGATCTTCGGGTCCGCGACCACTGCCCGGGCGAGGGAGATCAGCTGGCGCTCCCCGAGCGAGAGCCGTGCCCCCCGCTCCCGCACATCGGTGGAGAACCCGTGGGGCAGTCGCGCGAGCAGTTCCTCCAACCCCACCCGCTTCGCCGCGAGCTCCACGTGCTCAGCGGGGACGCGCTTGTCCCAGAGGCGGATGTTCTCCAGGATATCACCGGCGAAGAGGAAGACATCTTGAGGCACGATGGCGATGCGCTTGCGGAACTCCCCGAGGTCCAGCTCCGCAAGGTCTACCCCGTCGATCAGGATCTTCCCCCGCTGGGGGCGGTAGAAGCCGAGGAGCAGATTGACGACAGTGGTCTTCCCCGAGCCCGTGGGTCCCACGATCGCGACCCGCTCGCCGGGCCGCACGACGAAGGAGACCCCCTTGAGCACCCACTCCTCATCATTGTAGGCGAACCAAACGTCGCGGAACTCGACCTCCCCCCGTAACTCCCGGAGGACCCGGGCTCCCGTCGCCTCCGCCGGCCGGTCGAGGAGCCCCAGGATCCGCTCGGCAGCGGCCATGGCTGCCTGGAAGATGTTGTAGCGCTCCGAGAGGTCCGAGAGAGGTTGGAAGAACATGCGCACGTAGCTCGTGAACGCCACCAATGCCCCCAGGGTAAGGGAGCCGGCGAGCACTCCCCTACCCCCGTACCAGATGAGGAGGGCGATGGCAATATGCTGCATCGCGGAGATGGCCGGGCCGAAAAGGGCGTAGACGAGAAGCGATCTCATCTGGGCCCGGTAATAATCGCGGTTTATCTCCGCAAAACGCCTGAACGAACGGAGCTCTTGGAGGAAGAGCTGGATGATTTGGATCCCGGAGATCGCCTCTTGGAGGTAGGCGTTGAGCCGGGCGAGGCGCCGGCGGGCCTCGCGGTACGCCGCCCGAGCCTCGCGGCGGAACCAGAGCGCCAGGACGAAGAGGACGGGGCCGAAGGCGAGAAGCAGGAGCCCCAGGCGCTGTTCCAAGCGGAACATCACCACCATGACCCCTACCATCATGAAGAGATCCTGCACCAGATTCACGAGCCCTTGGGTGAACATCTCGTTGATGGCGGCGACGTCATTGGTGGCCCGGGTGACGAGCCGCCCCACAGGCTGTTTGTCCAGGAAGGACATAGGGAGCCGCAGGACGTGGCCGAAGATCTCCCGGCGCATGTCGGCCATGATCCGCTGTCCCGCGTATTGCAACGTGAACACTTGCCCATAGGAGAGTACGAACCGCAAGAGGAGGAACCCTACGAAGACAAGCGCCAAGAGGCCCAATGTGGTGAATGCCCGGCCCCGCAGGAGGGCGACCTCATCCCGTGGGATCTTCTGCAACGAGCTCGCCGAAATTGCGAACCCCCCTGGGATCTCCCGGAAGAGATCGGGATATTTCGCGGCGAGGGCTGCCTCCCGGCTCCCCTCCGGGACGACGAGGTAGCGTTCGCCGAAGGCCCTCTTCAGCTCCAGCTCCTCACGCATCCCCCGGGAGAGCCCCCCGAACTGGACGAGATACTCACCATCGCCAAGCGGAATCGCCCCGGGAGCAGGTCGATCCTCAGCGGCGACCTCGATCCAGGGGAGGGTGAGGACGGAGTCGATAGCGGTCTTGGTGAGGTAGGGAAGGGCGATCTCGATTACGGTGATCCCGCCGCTCAGGAAGAACGCTGCCACGAAGAGCGGAAGGTACGGTCGAAGGTACCGGGAGAGCCGGCGCAGTAGACGGAGGTCGAAAGCCTTCCCGAGCTTTTCGTCCTCCAGGTACTCGGATCCGTGTCTCATCCCTTGGCCAGGCTCATCTGAAGCTCATACAGCCTCGCGTAGAGGCCACCCTTTCCGAGGAGGCGCCGGTGATCGCCCTCCTCCACGATCCGTCCTCCCTCTAGGACGACGATCCAGTCGGCATCACGCACGGCGGAGATGCGATGGGAGATCACGATGGAAGTCCGCTCCCTGAGCACCCCTCGAAGGTTACGGATGATTTCCTCCTCGACTTTCGCGTCCACGGCGGAGAGGGTATCGTCCAGGATCAGAATTGGGGCATCCATGAGGATCGCCCGCGCCAGCCCTACCCGCTGGCGCTGCCCGCCCGAGAGGGAGATCCCCCGTTCCCCCACAACCGTGTCGAGGCCGTTCGGGAAGGAGAGGATCTCGTCGTAGAGCCCGGCGAGCTTCGCCGCGCGGACGATCTCCTCCTCGGAGGCGTCGGGACGCCCGAAGGCGATGTTCTCCCGGATAGTGGCCGAGAAGAGGAAGACATCCTGGGGTGCCATGGCGATCGCGCGGCGGAGTTCCCCCAAGGGGAGCTCCCGCACGTCTGTCCCGCCGAGGAACAGCGTCCCCGGTGGGGGGTCGTAGAGGCGCGGGATCAGCCGCACGAGCGTGGTCTTCCCCGAGCCGGTGAGCCCCACCACCCCGAGGGTCATCCCCTCCTCGATCACGAGGTTTATCTCCCGCAGAGCCGGGATGGCCACCGTGGGATAGGCAAAGGTGAGGTGTCGAAATTCGATCCTCTTCGCCTGGGGCATGGGGCGCGGGTCGGGAGGGGAGACGATCTCTGACTCTTCTTCGAGGAGCCGTTCGATCCGCTTCATTGAGGCGGCACCGCGCTGGAGGAGGTTCACGATGAACCCTACGGCCATCATGGGCCAGACCAGCATTCCCAAGTAACTCGTGAACGCCACGAAGTCCCCCAGGGAGAGGTCCCCAACCAACACTCCTCGGCCGCCGAACCAGAGGACGATGGCCGTCCCCACCCCGCCCAGGACCCCGATCAGGGGACGGAAGATCCCCCACACACGCACCAGGGCGATGTTCTCGTGGATGAAGGCCCGGTTGGCCTCGGCGAAGACCTCTTCGATTCCCGACTCTCTGGCGGTGGCCCGGATGACCCTAATCCCGGAGATCGCCTCACGCACGCGCTCAGTGAGGTCAGCGAATACCTCCTGAACCCGCTCGAATTGGCGGTGGATCATACGCCCGAACCCGAGCACCACCGCCGTCACCAGGGGGAGGGGCGAGAAGGCATACAGGGTGAGGCGCGGGGAGATAGAGATAAGGAACGCGAGCGAGAACGAGACCATGAAAAGGGCGTCCGCCGCGAGCAGTACCCCCATCCCACAGGCCCGCCGCACCGCCTCCAAGTCATTGGTGGCGTGGGCCATAAGGTCACCGGTGGTGTGCCGGAGGTAGAAGGAGGGGGAGAGCCGCAGGAGGTGGGAGAAGAGGCGGTTCCGAAGGTCCTGCTCGATCTTGCGTCCCGCGCCGAAGAGGAGCATTCGCCACGCGAACCGGAAGGCGAACGTCATCGCCGCGAGCCCGAGGAGGTAGAGGCCGTATTGAGGAAGCCGCTCCCCCACCCCCCCCACGAGGTCGTCCACCGCGGCCCGGATGACCAGAGGAGCGAGGAGGTGAGCGACGTCCACGAGGAATAGGGCGAGGACCCCCCAGAAGAGGAGACCTCGATAGCGCCAGAGCTCCCGTAGAATGCCCCTCATCGTGAGCCCCGAATTCTAACAAATTTTCCCCGTCGGCCCGGACCTGGAGCTCAGGACGGGGTCGAATGTTCGTGGCGTCTAGCTCGCACCCACTAGCCGGCCGTAAAGCTTCATATACTCACGGGCAGAGGCCCTCCACGAATGGTCCTCGCACATCCCCCGGACCATCAGCCGCCGCCACGCCCCCCGGTCTCCCCGGTAAAGGTCCACCGCCCGCCGCAGCGCCGCGAGCATGGCCTCGAGGCTGTATTCGGAGAAGACGAATCCATTCCCGGTGTCCGTGGCGGGGTCGTATTCCCGCACCGTGTCCGCAAGGCCCCCCGTGGCCCGTACCACGGGCACCGTCCCGTACCGCAGGGAGTACATCTGATTCAACCCACAAGGCTCAAACTTCGAGGGCATGAGGAAGATATCACATGCCGCTTCGATCCGGTGAGCCCACTCCTCGGAGAAGGTAATCAATGCCGCGGCCCGCCCGGGGTGCCGCCTTATGGCGATCCGAAAGAACTCTTCGTAGTTCGGGTTTCCCGTGCCGAGGAGAACGAACTGGATCCCCAGAGACATCATGCGCTCGAAGGCCGACATCACGAGATCGAAGCCCTTCTGGTCCACCAACCGGGAGATCATCCCCACCAATGGGACGTCCGCCTCGGGGGCGAGGCCCAGTTCCCGCTGGAGCCGTTCCTTGTTGATCGCCTTCCTCGCGGGACCGGCGGCGGAGTAATGGGCCCAAATGAAGGGGTCGATCTCGGGATTCCAGACTTCATAATCCACCCCATTCAGGATCCCGAAGAGCTCTCCCTTCTGTGCTCGCTCCCGGAGGATCTCCTCCAATCCTTCCCCGTCCTCCTGGATCTCTTGGGCGTAGGTGGGGGAAACGGTGTTCACCAAGTCCGCGAACTTAATCCCTCCGTAGAGAAGGTTCAGCTCACCTCGGTGAGTGATGGCAGAGATCATTCCCTGGGGGAGACCGAGCGCCATGGCCCGCTTCCGGGGGTATATCCCCTGGTAGGCGAGATTGTGGATCGTGAGGAGCACCTTCGCTTCCATTGCCCCGTCGAAGCGAGCGTAGACGGGAACGAGAGCGGCGTGCCAGTCGTGGACGTGAAAGACATCGGGGACAAACCCCACTGCCTCGGGGATGGCAAGGGCCGCCCGGGAGAGGAACGCGAATCTCTCCAGCGAATCCGGATACTCTTTGCCTCTTTCCCCGTAGATCCCCGGCCTGTCGAAGTATGGCGGATAGTCCAAAAAGTAAACAGGCACTTCCTCCCTGGGAAGTGTCCCGCGACAGACTTTACAAGATCTCACTTCGCCCGCGAGGGGCACGTTGACCGTAGCACACTCCCCGAGCTCCGTCTTCTCCGCCACACCCCGGTAGTGGGGGAGGACGATCGCCGTCTCCACCCCCAACTCCCGCAGGGCCCGCGCCAGGGCCGGCACTACGTCCGCAAGTCCCCCCACCTTGGCGAAGGGAACACATTCCGCTGCCACGAACAAGATCTTCAATTTTTCCTCCTCGACTGGACTATACCTGCCGGAGCATCCGCGGACAAAGATCTCCGCCGGGAACCCGTTTTTGGTGAGCTACGGGGGAGGCTACAATGCGACCGAGGGTTCTTGAGGCCAGAGGAGGGGTAATGGAGCTCAAATATGAAGCGGTTTGCGGGAGCGGTGAGCGCTCCGACGCCTTGGTCCGCGTCCGCCCGGCGGAGGCCCTCGCGATAAGGATCTCTTCCAAGACCGGTCCCATGTACGAGGAACGGATCCGGGAGGTCGCCGAGGAGGTGTTGCAGGGGTTGGGGATAACAAGGGCAGAGGTGGAGATCTGTGAACAGGGTGCGTACGACCACGTGATCCGGGCCCGGCTTCTCGGCGCCCTCTTCCGGGCCGGCGACGGGGGGGAGGCCTTCCGGCGGCCCGCCCCCATTGCCGTCGAACGGCGGGGGAGCCCCCGGGGGCGCTTGCGACGTTCGCGGCTCTACGTCCCCGGGAACAACGCCCGGGCCCTCGCCTTCGTGGATACCTTCGGCTCGGACTGTGTCGTTCTGGACTTGGAGGACTCCGTCCCCCCCGCCGAGAAGGACGCCGCCCGATTTCTGGTGCGGGAGGTCCTCTCGACTTTGGACTTCGGGGACAAGGAGGTCTGGGTGCGGATAAACCCTCTCCTCCGAGGCGGAAGGGAGGACCTGGGGATGGTACTGCTCGGTCGTCCACACGGGATATGCCTTCCCAAAGCCGAGTCCCCGGTAGAGGTGGCCGAGCTCGCCGGGCTCCTCTACGAACTCGAGGGCCGCTACGGGATCCCGTGGATGGTGTGGATCATGCCCATCATCGAGTCTCCCCGGGGGGCCTTCGCTGCCCCGGAGATCGCCAAGGCCTCGGAGCGTGTGGTGTGTCTGGCTTTCGGGGCCGAAGACTACTCCGCCGAAGTGGGGTGTGACAGATCATGGGAGGCGCTCCTCTGGGCCCGATCCCAGGTCGTGGCCGCAGCAGCCACCGCGGGGATTCAGGCTTCCGACGCTGTATTTCCTGACATCGAGGACGAGGATGGCCTCTACCGGGAGGCGAGGCGGGCGAAGGAGCTCGGCTTCGATGGCAAGGGGGCCATCCATCCATTGCAGATAGAAATGATCCACCGCGCCCTCGCCCCTACCCCGGAAGAAGTCGAGTGGGCGAAGGGGGTGGTGAGCGCGGCGGAGGAGGCCGAGGAGAAAGGGATGGGGGCCGTAGCCTACCGGGGAAAGATGGTGGACCGCCCGGTGCTTCTGCGGGCCAAGAGGGTCTTGGAGCTCGCCCGGGCGGCGCGGATGGAGGTGGAGGATGCCGCGTAACGCCGTGGGACGCGAGATACCGGAGGAGGTGGCGGGGAAGCCTCTGCGGCCATTTCAGGGGGCGTTCGCCACGGTCCCAGAGGGGAGGAAGGCTGCCCCGCCCTTGAAGACGATCCGCCCTGGCGAGGAGAAGGTCCTCCCCTCCTTGGAGGAGGCGATTCGGCGTGTGGAGCTCGCCGACGGTATGACGATCTCCTTCCACCACTGCTTCCGTGACGGCGACCTCCTCGTCCTCCGGGTGGTGGAGGCGTGTGCCAGGCTCGGGATAAAGGACCTGCGGCTCTTCCCCACTGCTCTATTCCCCTGCCACGAGCCTCTGAACCGTTACATCGAGGAGGGGATAATTACCCGGATCGAGGGCTCGATGAACGGGCCCGTGGGGGCATTTGTCTCCGGCGGAGGAAAGCTCGCCGAGCCCGCGGTGCTCCGCTCCCACGGGGGGAGGTGGCGGGCGGTGGAATGCGGCGAAGTCCACATCGACGTGGCGTTCATCGCCGCCCCCACGGCCGATCCCTACGGAAACGCGAACGGGATGTGGGGTCCTAACGCCTGTGGCCCGATCTCCTTCTCGGTGGTGGATTCCTGGTACGCCGACAAGGTGATAGTGGTGACCGATAATCTAGTTCCTTACCCAGCGATCCCGGCCACTATCGAACAGGGGTACGTGGACTTCGTGGTCACCGTGGACCAGGTGGGGGACCCAGCCGGCATCGCCACCGGGACACTGCGCATCACCCGCTCGCCGACGCAGCTCCGCATCGCGAAGCTCGCCGCAGAGGCGGTGGTGGCTGCCGGACTGGTGCGCGAAGGAATGGGGTTCCAGGCTGGCGCCGGGGGGATCTCCCTGGCCGCCACAGACTTCGTCGCCAAGGAGATGGCCCGCCGAGGAGTGAAAGCCGCCTTCGTCATGGGCGGGGTGACTCGGTTCCTGATAGGGATGCTCCGGGAGGGGCTGGTGAATACCATCCTGGATGGACAGGCCTTCGATGTCGGGGCGGTGGAGGCCCTGCGGGAACATCCCCGCCACGCAATCATTACGCCTGGTTTCTACGCCGATTACAACTCCCGGGGCTGCGCCACCTATATGCTCGACTTCGCCTTCCTCGGGGGGACCGAGGTGGACTACAACTTTAACGTGAACGTTAATACCCATTCCGACGGGCAACTCCTCCACGGAATTGGGGGACACCAGGACGTCGCTTCCGGGGCGAAAGTGACGATCATCACCATCCCCACCATCCGCGGCCGCATCCCCACCATTCGTGAGGAAGTGACCACCGTGACCACCCCCGGCGAGGTAGTGGACCTCGTGGTCACCGAGCGGGGGATCGCCGTGAATCCGCGCCGCCCGGACCTCAAAGAGGACCTGGAGCGGGCGGGCCTCCCGGTGCGAAGCCTCGAGGAGATGAAGATCGAGGCTGAGAGGCTCGTGGGGAAGGCGAAACGACCCATGTTCGGCGACGAGATCGTCGCCCTCATCCAATGGCGCGATGGAACCGTAATCGACGTGGTACGGAAGGTGGCGGGTTGGCAATGAGGGAGGCGATCCTGGCGATCTTTCCTGAGATCGAGTGGATCGAGGACGAAAGTCTGCGGGTGAGAGTAATCAGGACCTACGAGCGGGCCCTGCGGGAGGGGGGATGGGCCCCAGCCGACATGGAACGGATCCCGTTCACCCTCCTGGTGGACACTGAGCTTTCCTACGCTGACCACGTCCGCGCCGTGACCCGGATCGCCCACGCGGTCTACGAGGCCTTCCTCGAGCTCTTCGGGGACCGAGTGCCGCTGAAGCGGGATATCCTCCTCGCCGGTGCGCTCCTCCACGACGTGGGAAAACTCGTCGAAATCGAGGAACACGACGGGAAGTTCCAGAGGTCCGCGGGGGGGAAGATTCTGCGACACCCCTTCTCCGGTGCAGCCCTGGCGTACGCCGAGAGGCTCCCCCCCGAGGTCCTACACATCATCGCGGCCCACTCCAAAGAAGGCGATCCCCACCCCCGCACCCCCGAGGGCGCGGTGGTACACCATGTGGACTTCATCTGCTTCGAGGCCGTGAAGGGGTGAGTCATGGGGAAGACGTTCGTCGAGAAAGTCCTCGCGGTGAAGGCAGGTCTCCCAGAAGTTTTCCCAGGCCAAATTGTCGAGGTCACCCCGGATCTGGGGATGTCCCACGACAACACCGCCGCCATTATTCGCATCTTCCAAAAGATAGGGATCGAACGCGTCAGGGACCCCGGGAAGTTCGTAGTAATCCTGGACCACGTCGTCCCCGCGGCCCAGGTCCAGTACGCCGAGAACCACAGAGAGATTCGTGAGTTCGTGCGGTCACAGGGGATCAGATTCTACGATGTCGGCCGAGGGATCTGCCATCAGGTCGTAGTAGAGGAAGGCCTCGCCCGGCCGGGCTGGCTGATCCTGGGAGCGGATTCCCACACCACGACCTACGGAGCCTTGGGAGCCTTCTCTGCGGGGATCGGTCGTTCGGAGATGGCGGCGTTGTGGGCTACCTCCAAGCTCTGGCTCAAGGTTCCCACCACCCTCAGGATCGAGCTCATGGGGAAGTTGCCCGAGTTCGTCACCGCCAAGGACGTGATCCTCCACCTGATCGGGAGACTGGGGGCCGACGGGGCCCTGTATCGGGCGGTGGAATTCGTGGGGCCGCTGGTGGAGGAGATGTCGATATCGGAGCGGCTCGTCCTCTGTAATATGGCCGCCGAGATGGGGACCAAGAACGCCTACATCCCACCGGACGAGACCACCTTTTCCTACCTGCGCGGCCGAGACGTAGCTGCCTTCGAGCCCCTTCTCCCGGACCGAGACGCCGAATACGAGGAAATCCTGCGGTTCGACCTTTCCGACCTCGAGCCCCAGGTGGCCCGGCCCCATACTGTGGACAACGTGGTCCCGGTGTCGGAAGTAGAAGGGGTGCGGGTGGACCAGGTAGTCCTCGGGACCTGCACCAATGGGCGCCTGGAGGACCTCAGACTCGCAACCGAGGTGATGGGCGGCCGCCCGGTGGCCGAGGGCGTCCGGATGCTCATCATCCCTGCCTCTCGGGAAGTGTGGGCGCGGGCCGCCGCCGAAGGGTTGCTCGAAAAGTTCGTCGCCGCCGGGGCCATGGTGCTGAACCCCGGGTGCGGGCCGTGCCTCGGGGCTCACCAGGGGGTGCTCGCCCCGGGGGAGGTATGCATCTCTACCTCCAACCGCAATTTCAGGGGGCGGATGGGCTCTCCCCAGGCCGAGATCTACCTCGCCTCACCCGCGGTGGCCGCCGCGACCGCTGTCACGGGCGCGATCGCTGACCCCCGTAGGCTCACGTAGGGGAGATCTTTCGGCTGGCCGCCCTCTACCCGTGAGATGGGTCTTTTTCGTATCCTCTATGGAAATCATATGTGTTCCAACTGCCACGCTCATCCAGGTCTCGAAACTTTTAAAAACTTGAAATTTTATCCGGGGGCGCTACAATGGCCGCCGCTATGGACGGTTACACCATGCAGGAACTGGCCCGTGCTTTTTCCGCCGTGGGCTCGGAGGAGCGGCTGCGTATCCTCTGCCTTCTCCTCAAGAACCCTCGGGTGGGTTGTGGGGAACTGGCCGAGGTCCTTGGGCTCTCCCAGCCCGCGGTCTCGTACCACCTGCGCGTCCTGGAGACGGCTGACCTCATCACCAAGGTTAGGGAGGGCCGACGACGCTGTATCTCCGTTTCCCCAAAGTTACGGGCCATCCTGCGCGACAACGTGATACGCTGGCTCAGGGAGCAGGAGGTGAGCTGACCATGGAGGAACGTGAGGTCATCGTCTATACCACGCCCAACTGCCCGTGGTGCTCTGCGGTGAAACAGTACCTTCAGGAGCGGGGAATCCCCTATACCGAGATCGATGTCTCCCAGGACCAAGAGGCGGCCACGGAGATGATCCGGAAGTCCGGTCAGATGGGCGTTCCGGTGGTGGAAATCGGGGGCGAGATCGTCATCGGTTTCGACAAGGATAGGCTCGATCACCTTCTGGGCCTCCACTGAAATGCCGCGTGCGCGGTGAAAGGAGATGATGTGGCTTACATCACGGGAGAAGATTTGGAGTACATCCGCGGCGAGTTCCAGAAGCTCCCGCGGAAGGTGACCTTGAAGCTCTTCCGGGAAGAGGGTTCCCCCACCGGGGACCTCCTCGTAGAACTCATGGGGGAATTAGCTGCGATCGAGCCCGGAAAGGTCTCGTTGGAGATCGCCGGTCCGACGGAGGCGGAAAGCGTTGGGATCGACAAACTTCCGGCCCTCGTTCTACAGGGAGATGGTGAGGATTATGGGGTGCGATTCTTCGGTATCCCCTCGGGGTACGAGTTCGCCTCGCTCCTCGAAGCGATTCGCGACGTCGCCGCGGGGCAGGCCGAGCTAGAGGAGGAAGTGGCGACCAAGCTCGCCGCGGTGACGAAACCCGTCCACATCCAGGTGTTCGTCACGCCCACCTGCCCTTACTGTCCGTTCGCCGTGCGGGCTGCTCACCGGTTTGCCATAGCCTCGTCCTCCATCCAAGCTGACATGGTGATGGCGCCCGACTTTCCGGAGCTGTCCGAGCGTTACGAGGTGATGGCGGTTCCCACCGTGGTGATAAACGACGCCGTCCGCTTCGAGGGAGCGATCCCTGAGGAGGAATTCGCCGCAAGGGTCCTCGAGGCGCTCAAGGCCTAGGAGGCCTGCGCGTCCGGCGTTCAGGGGCCGCGCTAACAGCGGCCCCTTTTTCATTTCCCCCTCCTATATCGGCGCGGCCTCAGGTTTCCCCGGAAGTGCGACGAGCGCTATACTTGAGTGCTTTCACAAACGTTTGCGGAAGGGGGAAAGATGAAAGGATTGGTACTTTCGGCCGAATGGGAACCGCGCCCGGACTACAAGCTCTCGGAGTTCGAGAAAGAGACCGGAAAGGCCGTCGAAGGGGCTCAGATCTGGCGCCATCCACAGCTCGAAGTCAAGGACATTTCCGCTCCCAAGGCTGGACCAGGGCAGTTAGTCCTGCGGGTCAAGGCCTGTGGGGTGTGTGGTTCTGACGTCCACTTCTACGAAACCGATTCCGACGGGTACATCCTCTACCCTGGCCTCACCAAATTCCCGGTGATCATCGGGCACGAGTTCGCCGGAGAGGTGGTGGAGGTGGGGTCAGGTCCCGAGACGGCGAACTTCGCGGTCGGGGACCGGGTGACCTGCGAGGAGATGGTGTGGTGCGGCCATTGCCGTCCCTGCCGGGACGGCTATCCCAACCACTGCGAGAATTTGGAGGAAATTGGCTTCACCATCGACGGCGCCATGGCCGAGTACATCGTCGTCCCGGCCAAGCTCTGCTGGAAAGTGGACGCCATCTTCGAGCGCTACCCCGACGAGGAAACGGCGTGGGAGGTGGCCGCCACCACTGAGCCCACGTGTGTAGCCTACAACGGGATTTTCGAGCGGGCCGGTGGCTTCCGGCCCGGGGCGTACGTGGTGGTCTACGGTGCCGGCCCCATCGGCCTCGCGGCGATCCAGCTCTGCAAGGCCGCCGGGGCCGCGAGGGTGATCGCCTTCGAGGTTTCAGAAGAGAGGAAGCGGCTCGCGGCGGAGGTGGGGGCCGACCATGTCTACGACCCCCGCGAGGTCGTGCCCTCGGAAGCGGTGATGGAAATCACCCACGGCGAGGGCGCGGACCTCTCGGTGGAGGCCGCCGGGGCCCCCGAGGCCACCATCCCCGAGATGGAGAAAACCCTGGCCATCAACGGCAAGATCACCGTGATCGGCCGGGCGGCGCAGCGGGTTCCCATGTTCCTCGAGCGCTTCCAGGTGCGGAGGGCCCAGGTGTTCGGCGCCCAGGGCCATTCCGGCCACGGGATTTTCCCCTTCGTGATCCGGATGATGGGTGCCGGGCTCATCGATAACTCGAAGATCATCACCTCTCGCTTCCCCCTCGCCGAGGCCGTGGCCGCCCTAGAGAAGGCCACCAAGCGCGAGGACGGGAAGATCATGATCAAGCCGTGACTGGTGACGAGTGATCGGTAATGGACCTGAGCACATCGCCGATCGCTCATCACACTTAAGGAAGGAGGAAGAATGGGCGAGATCAAGTGGCTGACCACCGAGCACCCGGCAGTGGTTTTCGAGGACACTGCGGTGGGACGGCTCAAGAAGGAGCTCTGGGACGCCCCTGAGGAGGAGATAGAGAGGATCCTCGCCGAGTACGGGATCCCCTCCCCGCCGGAACTCGCCAAACCCGGGACCTACATCCAGACGACCCCACGGAAGAAAGTCGTCGAGAACCGCAAGGTAAACGACATCGTCATCATTCCCGTGGGGAGCACCGAGCGCCACGGGGAACACTCCTGTTCTGGCCACGACACCCTCCAGGTGACCCAGATCATCGAGGCCGTGCGCCGCTACACCGAGAAGAAGGGATACCCCGTGAACCTCGCCTGGCCCATCAACTACGGCTCCCACCCCTTCCACCACATCGGGATGCCCGGGAACGTCATCATGCCCGAGAAGGTGACACGCGAGACCCTGATCCACATCATGCTCGGCTTCTGGAACGACGGCTTTCGCAAGCAGATCATCATCAGCAACCACGGCCACCTCTGGGTGCTGGAATCGGCGATCCACGAGTTCCTCTACCGGTACCAACTCCCCGGGATCTACCGGGTGATCGACTGGCACCGGGCGGTCCGGGAGTTCTTCATCCCGTGTGAGAAGACCGGCTGGGAAACGGACTTCATTCACGCCGCCGAGCACGAAACCTCGCTCGGGCTCCTCCTCTTCCCCGAGGGGATGGTTAAAATGGCGGACGCCGTGGACGAGGAGGGCAAATCCTTCCTCCCCGGGGGGCATTTCGACACCTCGGTGGATCCCTACCGCCGGCCGCACCGCTGGTCCGAGGGGGAGGGGCACATGGCGATCGAGATCCGCGCCACTCCCCACGGCTCCGTGGGAAGGCCTTCCATCGCCTCGGGGGAAAAGGCGAAGCGTCCGGTGGCGGCGATCCTCAAGTACCTCAGCCTGGTGATCGAGGAGATCCTGGAAGCCTATCCGCCGGGGAAGCTCCCGCCGGTGGAGGACCTCACCCTGCGGCCGGCGGAGGAGCTGAAGCCGTACCTCAAGTGGCCCGAGGAGCCGGGGTGGAAGTCGGCCTACGGAGTCCCGAGAAGGGGGATGTGGCTCTGATGTGGCCCTGCGGGCTTATCGTTCCCCTGCAGGACGCGACGCCCTTCTCACCGTTCCCGCCCGAGCGGTGGCGGGAGGGGCTCTGGGAGGTGGCGAATGCGGGCTTCACTGCAGTGGAGCTCGCCATCACTGATCCCACGAGAGTAAACCGGGATGAGGTGGCGGAGGCCCTGGAGGGAGCGGGCCTCCGCCTCGTCTCCGTTACCACCGGCCAGGCCGCGGGGATCGAGGGCCTCTCCCTCTCCTCCCCCAACGAACCCGTGCGGGAGCGGGCCATCGCCCGCATAAAGGCCCATATGGAGTTCGCCGCGCCCCTCGGGGCGGTGGTGATCGTGGGATCGCTGCGCGGGGCCGACGGGGACCGGCGACTCCTCGTGGAGTCCCTGCGGGAGTGCGCGTCCCATGACCCGGGGGTGAGGCTCGCGTTCGAGCCCCTGAACCGCTACGAGACCCGACTCGTGAACACCGTCGCCGAGGCCTTGGACGTCGTCGAGAAGGTGGGTGCGAGGAACCTGGGGATCCTGTTCGACACCTTTCACGCCAACATCGAGGAGCCTGTGTTCGCGGAATCTATCCGCGCGGCGGGGGAGAAACTATTCCACGTGCATCTGGCCGACTCCAACCGCTGGGTCCCGGGGGCAGGCCACCTCCCCTTCGGCGAGGTCTTTCGGACCTTGAAGGAGATCGGCTACCGGGGGAGCCTCATCCTGGAATGCCTCCCGAGGCCCTCGCCGGAGCGGCTCCTCGCTCTCGCCAGACGCTTCGCGGGTTGCTAACCTAGCCCCGTGTTCTCCGGCGTCCTGGTACCGATTCTCCTCCTTGTGGGGGTGGGATATGTCGCGGGGAGGTTCCTGCACCTCGATCCTCGCCCCATCGCCAGGCTCGCCTTCTGGACCTTTTCCCCCGCGCTCATCTTCGAGTCGCTGCGCATGGCTTCCCTCTCCTGGGAAGAGATGGGGACGGTGGCCGTCTTCGTCTCCGCCCATTACCTCGGGATGTTCCTCCTCTCGCTCCCGTTGGGGAAGCTCCTTTTTAAGGGGGATCGGGACGCCCAGGCCGTCGCCTCGCTGGTCCTTACCTTCGGGAACTGCGGGAACCTGGGATTCCCCCTTCTCCTCTTCGCATTGGGGGACAAAGGTCTCGAAGTAGGGGCCGTGTTCTTGGCGGTGAACACGGTGTATCTGGCGACGCTCGGGGTGGCCATCGCCGCGGGGGACCTGGGACATCCGGTGGAGTCGATGAAGGCCATCCTCAGGGTGCCGTGGCTGTACGCGGTGGCCGCGGCCCTGGTGGCCCGGGAGCTCCCAGGCTTTCCACTCTGGCTCTCCCGCGTCACCGGGACGCTGCGGGACGGGGCCATCCCCCTCCTCCTGTTGCTCCTCGGGCTCCAGCTATCCCGGACACGCCCCCGGGCGGTGCTCAGCGGGGCGCTGGTCCTGGCCGTGGGGAGGCTCTTCCTGGCGAGTGGCCTCGCGTGGGGCCTCGCCATCCTGTCGGGGATAAGGGGCACGCTGCGAGACGCCCTGATCCTAGAGGGGAGCGTGCCCAGTGCGGTGAACAGCTTCCTCCTCGCTTCTGAGTTCAGACGTCGTCCCGATCTGGCTGCGGCGGCCCTCTTCTTCTCCACCCTGTTCTCCGCCGGGACCCTGTGGCTCACGTTACTGGGGCTCTTCCTTGGGAGATAGCTCCCTTGTCCCCTCATCCCCGGGTCCTAAGAGCGCTTCGATCACAGCGCGACATGGGGGGATGACCGATGAAAATAAGGATTTTCACCTTGATGGCCGGGCCCCTCCTGACGATCGCCCTGGCCAGCTGTGAGTTCCTGGGGCCGGTCGTGCCCACGCCGCCAGGCTCCGCCCCCTGGCGTCACGGCCTCCGGGGAGTTCGAGACCGCGATCAGGTTGAGCTAGGGCCCTGTGGAGCGGGCCGAGACCTATACGATCTACTGAACCGACCGCCCCGCCGGGGAGGTAGATGTCCAGGGTGAGCGCGACCCCGTCCACCGTTCGATAGACGACATCGTGGATCTCCGTCACCCCCTGCGCCGTCGCCGCGAGGGCCCACGTGAGGATCGCCGCGATCGTCGCCCGCGCCATACGGTCCCCCTTCAACCTTCCGGGAAGAGGGAGCGGATAAGCTCCCGCTGTTCGGCGGGGATGTAGATGGCGGAGCGCTCCCCGTACTCCTCGGACCAGATCCGGGCGATCTCGGGGAGAATGGCCCAGCGGACGAGGCCCTCTTTCCCCAGGTCTCGTATCGGCTCTAGGACCGCGTCCGTGAACCGGGACAGGAACTCCCCTCCCCCACGTACCACGACCCCGTGGGCCACGAAGATCCCCACGGTGTATATCCCCTCGTGGTCCAACATCCTCTCCTGGACCAGTTCCACGAGCTCGAACAGTTCCCCGGCCCGCATAGCGGTCCGCCTCCAGGGGCCGATGTAGATCAAGGGGTTTCGAAATCGTGGACGATGGAGTGGTATCGATCCCTGGGACGCCATACTCCGGAGGCGTAGAGGTCCGAACCTTTACGCCCCGCTGTCCCCGCGCCCCACAGGATCCTCCCGGTCCAGGTGGCCTCGGGGAACCGACGCCCCCCAGGGGCTTCCGGAACCGCTCCCAGTTCTGGCGGTTATCCGGCGACCAGTGAAGAAAACCTCCCACCACCGCCGAGGGCTCCACCCCGAGCCTCCGGATAAGCTCGGCCACGTCGACGTAGTTGTAGATGCGCTCGTGGGCGTGGGGATCGATGGACACCCCGATCACCTCGTGGAGGTAGCCCAGCACGTTCATCCCGCCGGTATTCGCGGTGACATCCCCCCGTCGTACATGGCGGCCGGGGCAGGGAAGGTCCATTCGCACTGGTAATCCGTAGCGGTGGAGGAGCGCGGCGAACTCCATCAGGGCGTCCCGCCATCAGAGGTAGGTGCCCCTATCTTGGTGTGAAGTCGGGTTAGTGGGCGGAACCTCGGTGTGCATCACCACCGTCACGGAGATGGGACACAGTGCCTGTCCCGACACGGAACATGCCAGCAAAAACGAGAGGAACGCCGCAACCATAAAGATCCTCATGCGCACCTCCTCAACGATGAGTTTATTCCGGAGAAAAACCCCGGCGAAATCTCAGAGGATGACCACCCAGAGGTTCATGGTGAGGATAGTGCCGAGGGTCGATATGAGGACCAAGGTGGCGACGTACCCCTCGAAGAGCTGGCACCGGACGCTCAGAACGATCAGGTTCACCGCCACAGGCGTGCCGTTCATAAGGATCACTACCTCCTGCGCCAGCCCTCCGGGCCCGAGAAGCCACGCAATCCCGAGGGTTACCGTCGGGAGGAGGCCAAGCCGCGGGGAGGCGAGTCCCGCCGCTCGCAAGACCCTCCGATGTGGCCTCCCGTAGAGGAAGGCCCCCGACGAGAAGAGGGCCTCAGTGCCACCGTGTCCCCGAGGAGCTCCAGGATACTCCACGCGAACGGTAGAGCCTCAGCCCGAAAAGAGAGATGACGATCCCGAGCGCGAGGGAGACGATGAGTGGGTTCCGAGCAAGATTCCTCACCATGCCCAGAACCACCCGACCGAGTGAGGCCCCTCAAGCCCGTAAAGTTCGAGGAGGACGAACACCATCTCCACCGTGAACGGGGCGGCCGCCGCGATCAGCGCCACCGCAAGCTCCACCGGTTCCCTGGCCCAGGGCGAATTCGGCGAAGAGGATGCCGAAGAAGGCGAGGCTCTCGAAGACGCTCCCCACGGCGAGGAAGTAGAAGGGACCGCGGCGCAGCCGCAATACCAACCGCGCCCGCCAGAGGAGCAGCAGGAACACGGCAATCAGCGCCGCCCCGACCTCAAGGAACCTCAATGTACCCGCATCGAAGTCCCCCTCCACGAGCTCTAGGAGGAAGAATACGAGAAGGGCGAAGAAAATAGACGTAACTGTTCAGGACCCGCTCATCGCCCCGCGTGGAGGATTCCGAAACGCCGGGAGATGAACCCCGCGGCGATGAGAATGCCGATAACCCCGGAGCTCGTAATGGCCTTTCCTACGTATAAATCATCTATCCCAGCCCCATCCGCAGGTAACGCCCGCCGGGGGTCTCCTGGATGAGGCCCGCCAGCGAGAGTTCGAGGAGGGCCTTGGCCACGGCGGCGTAAGGGAGCCCCGTCCTCCCCACGATCTCCTCTGCACTCAGGGGCTCGCCAGCGAGGGCCCCGTATACCCGTCGTGCCACCTCGTCGAGATTCGATTCCGCCTCCACGGCCTCCCGCGGGGAAACCTCCAAGTCCGGAAACTCCTCGAGCACGTCCTCCACGCACACGACCAACTTCGCTCCCTCCTGGATGAGCCTGTTCGTCCCCCGCGAGACTTCGGAAGTAATGGGCCCGGGGACGGCGAAGACCTCCTTGCCCTGTTCCAGGGCAAGTTCGGCGGTGATGAGGGCCCCGGAACGCTCAGGGGCCTCCACTACGATCACGCCCCGGGAGAGGGCGGCGACGATGCGGTTGCGTCGAGGGAAAGTCCACCTCGACCCTTCACACTCCCAGGGGAATTCGGATATCACGGCCCCGCTGGCCGCGATCCCCTCCATCAGGGCGCCGCTCCCCGCCGGGTAGGGCCTCCCGAGCCCGGTCCCCAGTACCGCCACGGTACGCCCCGCGGCCAGGGCCCCCCGGTGGGCGGCGGTATCGATCCCCGGGGCGAGGCCCGAGACCACCGTGATCCCCCGGGCTGCGAGCTCCTCGGCGAGCCTCTTCGCCACGAGCCGCCCGTAGCTCGTGGCCCGCCGCGTCCCCACGATGGCGATGGCCCGCTCGTCCCGGGGCGAGAGCTCCCCCAGGACGTAGAGCACGAGCGGTGGGACGGAGAGCGGCCGCAAGGCCTCAGGGTAATCCGCGTCCTCGATCGTGATGACCCGAGCGCCGGCTCCCTCGGCGCGGGCGAGCTCGCGTTCGGGGTCGAACTGCGCTTTCTCAGCAACGAACCGCTCCGCCGCCTCTCGGCCGATCGCCCCCGCGAGCTCGTCCACCCCCGCTGCAAGGATCTCCCGGGGAGACTCGAAGGCGCGCAATAGAAGCCGCAGTCTCTTCGGAGTGAGCGAGGGGACGGCGTTCAGAGCGATCCAAGCGAGCTTCCTGTCCACGGGAGCATTCTAAATCCTTCCCCACTTGGTCCCCAAAAGCCTCTGGGCTATGATGAGAAAAATTTTCGGGAGGGAAAAATGAAAAAGGCACTGTCACTGACTATATTGGCGTTGTGGATGAGCCTCCTCGCCTCTGCTGAAGCGTACCGCCTTATCTCCGCCACAGATGGACCCGAATATCACTACCACGTCGTCGCCTTCATGCCGGACGGGACCCTGGTCGTCGCCCGAGGTCGCTCGGTGGAGCTCTGGCCCCCTCCATGGAACGCCCCCGCCCGGGTCCTCCGGGGACATGGGGGCACGGTGTCCGCGGTCGCCGTTTCGCCGGACGGGAGATACGTGGCCACTTCCGATAGCGACTCCGATATCATCGTGTGGGACACCTCCACGTGGAGGGCGATCCACCGGTTCGGCTCCCACTCCTTCACCGTATGGGCGTTAGACTTCTCCCCCGATGGGACGCTGCTCGCCTCGGGGGCATTCGACACCACCGTGCGGGTGTGGGACCTCTCCCTGGGGATGGAGGTGTTGCTCCTCGAGGGCCACAACAGCTGGATCCGCTGCGTGGACTTCTCTCCCGACGGAACGCGCCTCGTCTCGAGCTCCTGCGATGGTACGGTACGCCTCTGGGACGTGAAGCGCGGCGGGCTACTCGCCACCCTTAAGGCCGGGGTCGACGGAATCTACAACGTGCGTTTCTCCGCCGACGGAGCACTCCTCATCTGGGGAAACTACGAGGGCGACATAAAGTTCTACGACGCCGAGACATTGGAGGAGGTCAGGGTCATCTCCAACCCGAAGAAGCCCATCTATGGCCTCGCTCTCTCCCCCGACGGGGGGTACCTCGCCGCCGCCGGGTTCGATAGGGTGGTAAGGATGTGGGAGGTGACCACGGGCCGATTGGTGGCGGAGTTCTCCGGCCACACCTCCCACGTCTGGGGCCTTGCCTTCTCGCCGGACGGGAAATACCTCGCCTCGGCGTCCAAGGATGGCACGGTCAGGATATGGGAGCTCCCTTGAAGAACTGGCGGCGAAGATCGTCGCCTGCCGGAAGTGCCCCCGGCTCGTCCGGTACCGAGAAGAAGTGGCGCGGACGAAGCGTCGGGCGTTCCGTGATGAGGAGTACTGGGGGAAACCCGTTCCGGGGTATGGAGATCCGAGGGCGAAGCTACTCATCGTGGGCCTCGCCCCCGCGTCCCACGGGGCGAACCGCACCGGTCGTATGTTCACCGGTGATGGTCCGGCTGGGGCCGGCGATACCCTGATGCGAACCCTCCACCGTTTGGGCCTGGCTAACATCCCTTATTCCCGGTCCCGCGATGACCGCCTCGTCCTCCGGGGGACATACCTCACCGCGGTGGTACGTTGTGCCCCACCGGGGAATCGGCCCACCAGGGGAGAGATCGCGCACTGCCTCCCTTACTTGGTGTGGGAGCTTGCGCTCCTGCGCGGAGTACGGGCGATCCTTGCCCTGGGGCGGGTGGCATTCTCGGGTTGCCTGGGGGCGCTGGAGGCCTCGGGAGTCGAGGTGTCACGACCGAGGCCGAAATTCGCCCACGGTGCCGTTTACAGCCTCGGGGAGTACACCCTCGTCGCCTCTTACCATCCCTCCCGCCAGAACACCCAAACCGGAAGACTTCGGGAGGAGGATTTCCTCGCCGTTGTAGCTACCGCTACAGAACTCGCGGGCCTGGGGACGATTAGAAACGGTAACTGAGGTCCATACGACTTTTCTCGAGCTGAAACGATGCCCCGAGTCCCACGGAGAGGGAGAAGCTCCAGTTCCCATCCCGGTAGCTCACTGAGAAGTTCGGGTAGGTCGGTCCCGCTGGGGTGAGGCCGAAGCGGCCGCTGGCCCGTAGACCCTCGTGGGTCAGCGAGACCGTAACGGTCGCCCGGGCGAACCCCACCGGGGTGAGCTCCCCTCGTGCGGTGAAACTCAGGGGACCTTCGGCATTGCCGAATTCGAGCGTCGTCCGATCCCAGGCGGCGGCGAAGGAGCTCCGTGCCGTGATCCACCAGCTGTCAGGGCTGTAACCGAAGGCCAGGATCTTCCGGCCGACGGAGGGGGGCAGCGGGTAGAGCTCGAAACTCCCCCCTACCTCCCACCACAGGCCTTCCACTTGATATTTCAGGGACAAATTCCCCGAACTCGAGAGAGCGGCTTCCCCCAAGGGGTCCCTCACCGAGAAGTTAAGAATCGCTTTCAGCCGTAAGTCTCCACCCCAGAGGTCCCAGGGATCCGGCATGAACCCGAGGGCCCCGTTGATACAGTCGGTGCCTGTTCCATCGAGGACGAGTTGCACATTGAACCGAATGGGATCGAAGGGGATCGCTCCTCGAAGAGAAGCGCGCCAGGAAGCGGGGGAGGTAAAGGGGAACTCCACGTTCCCGGTAAAGGAGAGGATCTCATAGGAGTAGGTGAGGCCCAGACTTCCGGTGAGGGTTATCGGGTTTCCGGGCCGACCATCTGCCCAGAATCCCACCTCCCCACTCCACTCGGCAAAGCCAATGACCGAAGTACACAGGAAAACCACGACAAAAAGTGCTCTCATAGCGTCCCCAGTATACGCTGACAGCAGGGGAGGGGGAAGCTAAAATGAACTCCACCAAACAGTCTAAAGGTATATAAAGGAGGTTATATGGGCCTGTGGCAGAAGGTGAGCGCCCTCCTCTTCGAGCAGCCGCCGACGCTCCTCTTCGTTGAACACGGGAAGAAGGTGTGCGAGACGACGAAGCACTTCCTCACCGCCATGGAAGCCTTCTCTTCTGGCGAGGAACTCGAGGAAATAAAACAGGAGGTCGACCGTTGGGAACACGAGGCAGACCAGGTCAAGCACGAAATCCGCAAGAAGCTTCCCCGGAGCGACCTTTTCCTCCCCATGGCCCGCGGAGACCTCATGGATCTACTGTGGCAACAGGATGAAATCGCTGACAAGGCCCAGGACGCCGTCCATCTCTTGGGCCTCCTCCCTCTCTCGCTTCCGGAGGCGCTCCACGAGATCTGGGAAAGACTTATCGCGGGGCTGCGCGAAAGCCAACGGGCTTATTGCGAGCTCATCACGGGCCTCGAAAAACACCTCAAGGGGGAACGTCAGCTCGCTGAACGAATGCGAGAACTGCTCCTCGAGATCGGGGGGAGAGAACACGAAGTTTCCACCACCGAGGACGAACTCATCGCCGCCGTATATCGCGAAGGATCCCTGGACCCCTTCTCCAAAGTGCACCTGGTGGAGGTAGCGCGAACGCTGGGACAGGTGGCCGGCCACATGGAGAACGCCGCCGGGAGGATCTGTCTCCTGTTCCTGCGTTAGGTTGAGGGGTTACGTCACCCGCGGGTATAATCCTTATCCGGATTTCCTACTCCACGAAGGAGGCACGATGAAGACTTACATGGCGAAAAAGGAGGACGCCGGCATCACCTTCAAGCGCGAGTGGTATGTGGTTGATGCTACCGACCAACCATTGGGGCGCCTCGCCTCAAAGATCGCCATGATCCTCCAAGGAAAGCACAAATCTACGTATACCCCCCACTTCGATGTGGGCGACTACGTGATCGTGATCAACGCGGAGAAGGTAAAGCTTACCGGGAAGAAATGGGAACAGAAGCTTTACCGCCACCATACAGGTTACGTGGGACATCTCCGCGAGATCCCGTACGAGGAGCTCGTGAAAAAGCACCCCGACTGGCCCATAAAGCTCGCGGTCAAACGCATGCTTCCCAAGAACAACCTGGGCCGGAGAATGCTGCGCAAGCTCAAGGTCTATGCCGGCTCGGAGCATCCTCACCTAGCCCAGAAGCCGAAGCCCCTTTCCCTCTGACCGTCTACTGCCATACTCCTTTCTCCACCCCCGGGGACACCCGTCACAGATGTCCATGACAAATTGAGGTGACCCGCGGGGCAACCTTCCTACAGCGTCCACAGAAAACTCACTACGCTTCAGCCGGCTATGTGGGTACGTAAGAAGGTCCTCGCAGTGGTCGCCATGGTGTTGCTCCTTTTCGGGAGCGCTTATGCGGAAAGGATGGCGGTTCTCCTGCAGTGTGCTATCGGCGTCCCATCCTATGCCGTGCGTCAACTCCAAGTATATATCGCCCAACGGGCAGCTCTCTTCAGTGGAATGCAGGTGATCCCTGATTACGAAGTGCGTCGCGTGCAGAGCGAACTCGGGGTGTACCTTGGAACCTATATCCCTGACGAGGGGGTAAAGAAGCTCCTGGGACGCCTTGGAGCTGACTACCTCTTCATCGTCCGCATTATCAAATGGGAGAACAGCTGGGAGATAAGGGCGGAACGGGCCATCCTCATCTCGGGGGTGGGGCTCCTTGACCCCACCCTGGCGAACCTTCTCGGTCCACTGGGGTTGCTGTCAGCGCTGGACAGACGTGCTCGAGTCACATTGCTCGTTCGGCTTTACAGTCCCAAGGGTTTACTGCATGCAAATGTGATCTCGATGGACGATGCCCCGTTCCTGTCATGGTTCTTCTCGGATCCCCTGAGAGCTGCCCAGAAAGCAGTGGACATGGCTCTACAAGAGGTGTTGCAGATGTTTTGAGGACTGTGAGGGGGTAATCGTCATCACTGACCGGTGGTGACGTCTCAGTTAGACTGGACTTCGGCGGCAACAATTCGGAAGGAGGGTGATATGCGGAGGAAGATCAGCCTGTGGTTATTGGCGATCCTGGCCCTGAGCGTACCGCTTTGGGCCCAGGGGTATTTTGAGGTGTCGCAAGGACCCCTCAAGGAAAGGGTCGAACCCCTGGTGGGGACACAGGAGGCCGCTGCGTTTTATTCTTATGTACAATTTCCCGACTTCAGTTCGAACTGTCCCCTGGCAGAGGATGATGCCACCGTCGTCTTCCTCTACGCTGACACATTGGGACAGTATTACCTATTCGTGATCCATGACGTCAGGGGTTCCGCCACCGGAGGATCGGCCGAGATCTACATCCAGGGAATACCACCGATGGCCGCGGTGGCGGTAGCTGACGACCCAGACTCTACAGATACGTACGACCTCACGACTGGCCGCTTCACGTGGGTCTGGAACCCGGGGTACACCGACGGAATGGTACTCGGCCCTCTGGGGGAGAACTTCGAACTCGTAATAGATCCGGTGTCCCTTACCGGGATCGATCGTGTGGTGTTCCTCAGCGGTGATATCACTGCTCCCCAACGGATTGAGCTCAACACCGTAGATCCCATCAAAATCCTAGGCTCCCCCAATGCACCCCCAGTGGCGCGCTTCACCATATCTCCGGCAGAGCCTCGTATCCGCCAGGAAGTGACCTTCGACGCCTCTGCGAGCCACGACCCCGACGGTCAGATCGTCGAGTACCGTTGGGACTTCGATGGCGACGGCGTCGTCGATCTCGTGGCGACTGAGCCCGTGGTTAAGTTCACTTATGAGGAAAGTGCTCTTTACGAACCATCGCTCACCGTAGTGGACGACGCTGGCATCGCCTCCACTTATACTGGGTCTCTCTATGTATCCCCCATTAGTTTGACCGCCACCCGCTCCATCTCCACCATGACAGTACTTCCCGGCTACACTTTCCGGGTCACCGTGCGGATCCACACCGAGCAAGACATGGCCGGCGTGGGCCTAGATGAGGACCTCCCCGTGGGCTGGGAGGTGACCCCAGTAGAGAATGGCGGGGCGATCTTCAAACGGGCCACCACCCAATGGGTCTTTATGGACATGCTGCGGGCCGGGACCGATCGGGTAATCACCTACGATGTCAAGGTTCCCGAAGAGGATGTCCTCAAAGCAATCCGGCTGCCCCAGAGGTTCTGTATCCAGGGCACGGTCCAAGCGAAGGTTCCCGCAGTAGATGTTCCCGTGGGTGGTGAGTCCTGTGTGATCGTCAACGATTGCCTCCCGGTGCTCGAGGCCATTGCTCACCTTATCCCCGCCCAGGCCCCCGGAGAGACGGACAGGATCGACCTCCGGCTCCCCGAGACCATTACCGAACAGCAACTCAATCGTGCGGCGGAGCTCTGGGCGACAGACCAACCGGTGGTAGATACCTGTGGCAAGACCATCGACCAAGCGACTCTGAAACTCATCGCGGCCCACGCGGTAAGCTGCACCCCCGTGGATAAACCTCTCCCCGAGATGCCCGCAGCCAATGTCACCGTCACGCGCACTATCATTGCGCCCATCCCTTGTCAAGGGGTCGTCCTCGGGTTCTATGATTCAGCTGGGAATCCAATCGGTAACACCTTCACCGTGAAGATCGACGTTACTACTGATGCCGATGTGATCGCTGTGGGAATCGACGAAGACCTTCCCGTTGGTTGGAAGGTGACCCCGCTCCAGAATGGCGGCTTCGTCTACAAACCCTCCAAGATTCAGTGGACATATCTCGGGCTCCTGCGGGCTGGGGAAACCCGTACCATTGTCTACGAGGTCGAGGTGCCACCTACCCTCCCCATTGAGTTACCACCCCCCGACGGTTGTGGGATCCACGATGTGAAGCAAATCGTTGGCGTCGCCGATATCGGACTCCCCTGCATCGAGGACCTCACGATCGCCGGTGATGACCAGGTAGAACTCACCAAGTGCCTTAACGTAATCGTCGCCATCTCACGCTGGGACGTAGAGCGAGACACCGTCGATCTCTCGCTCTCTGACCTCATAACCCTGCCCCAAGTGCAGCGGGCCATCGCCTTCTGGCTCGAAGAAGAAGAGGTCCCGTACACCTGTGGCGCGACAATTGACTACGAGACTTTGAAAGAGATCATCGCCCTATGGCTCACCGATACGCCGATTTGCGAAGTCTTGCCCTCAGTGATCCCGGAGGAATGCCAGGGTCGCTAGAGAGGGGGTGAGCACGGGCTGGTCTTCCGTGCCGACGGGGCGGGGTGACCCCCGCCCCGTCGGTTTTACCGAGAAAATCTGAGAGGGAGGTGTACCACCGATGCGAAGCACAGCTATTTTCTTAGGCTTGACCGTTTTGGGGGCCCTGAGCGCTGGTGCCGTGACGACGCTCCAGGTTTCCACTTTCACTCCATCTCCGGGAGAGACCATTTCCCTTTGGGCCTCTGAGGTCCCCCTGGGGGCGGAATTCCTCTGGGACCTGAACGGGGACGGTGTGGCTGACCGCATTACTACCTCGCCGCGCATTCAGTGGACCGTCCCACAAGGGGCTCATACGATCCGCCTAATCGTACAATATCAAGGAAAGGTCTTTGCCTCCATCGAGGCATTGATCGTGGCGGACCCCTACATCGCCTGCTGGCAAACGATCATCGCTTCGGACGGCTTTTTGGAGGTAACCGTAATTCTGCGGGCCAAGGCCAAACTCAGTGCACCAGGCCTGAGATTGAAGATCCCCGAAGGATGGGGGACGGAGGTTATCGAGATCAACAATTTCATTTACAAGACCAAGGGCGAGATCCAAGGCTTTTGGTCACGTGAGCTTTATCCCGGGGATGAGGTCAAGTTCCGCTATCGACTTCTTCCCTTCAGGAAGGGCCTCTCCTTTATCTTCTCTGGCGAAGCAAGTGCCGTTGTGAATGGCCGCTACTACACTGTCCCCATCGCGGGGATAATCGGTCCCTAGGGAAGCTCTCGGGACCTTTCCCAAAGAATATCGAAGAACTCCTGGAGAACTTCTCCTAGGGCGGGAACGTTTACAAGAGTTATCCCTGCCTCCACGTTCTTCACGAGGGAGTAATATGACCAGTTGGCGGAAGAGACGATAAGATCCTTTTCATCTACAACCAGTAGCTTCGCATGCAAAGTGGAACCCGGGGAATCGAAGCGCACTTGGACCCCATGGAGGAGAAGGTAGGTCGCCACCTCTCGCGTTTCACTCACGAAGTTAGTATCTGTATATTCCTCCCCACCTTCCAACAGCACACGCACCCTTGCCCCACGCGCAACGGCGCCGACGAGCTCCGAGAGGAGCTCATTGGAGGGACTCATCGGATATTGGGGATAGTATCGGAGCTTATAGAGCATGAGGCCCACCTGCGCCTCGGCATCGGCCAGAAGCTCCTGGGCCAGCACGAGATGGGACAACTCCCCCTCCGGAAGATCCGGCACGGGGACGAGAGCAGGGATCTTCGGCCTCCCCAAGGCCGTTTCCACATCGAGACGGCCTTCCCAAACGAGTTCGAAAAATTCCCAAAAGGCCCGGGCGACGCTCCGCGAGCGTACGAGGAGGTCGACCTGGACGCTTCCGAAGAGGCCGTTATAGGTCCAAGGACTAGAGCCGAGCAACACGAACTCCCTATCGATAAGGAGGAGCTTAGCATGGAGAGTCACCTCGGGATTGTCCCAGCGGACCTCGACTCCCCTCTCCACAAGGTATGCGAAGGCCGCCTCTGCCTCCGGCGCGGGTTGTTTCCCGCGCTCGAGGAGAACCCTCACCGAAACACCTCGTGTCCCCACGGTTGCCAGAGCCGTTGTCAACTCATTCGCGGGGCTATCCCAAGAATAGCGGCGGCAGTCGGAGAGCATCACGAGGACCTCCTCACGGGCGCCCTGGATCACCCGCAATGCCCACTGGAAGTAGCGCGGGTCCTCAGGAGTGGTTAGTATCGGAGTAACTTCTACGATCTCTCCTAAGGCGCAGACGCACGAGAACAGATACAAAATAGCGAGAATACGCATCTCTCGATATGATTTTGTGACTAAGGAGGTTTTATGGCAAGGGAACTGAATCCAAATGAACTGAGACGCACCTGTGATCCGGCGAAGTTCCCTTTTACCACTACCCAGGAACTCGAGCCTCTCGAGGAGATCGTGGGGCAGAGGAGAGCCCTGGAAGCCCTTGAGGTGGGGCTCAACATAAAGGATCCCCTGAACCGTTACAATGTCTACGTCTCTGGCGAGCCGGGATTGGGCAAGACCTCCACTGTGATCCGATACTTGCAGGAGCTCTCCTCCTCCCAAAGGACACCTCCCGACATCGTTTACGTTTACAATTTCCAGGAGCCTCATCATCCACGCTACCTGCTCCTCCCCCGGGGGAGGGGACGGGAGTTCCAACGCGACATGGAACGCTGCATCGAGTTCGTAAAGCGGGAGCTCCCCAAGGCTTTGGAATCGGAAGAGTTCAAGGCCCGGGCCAAGGCGGAACGGGAACGTTTCTCCCGGATGCGCGAGGAGGCGTTTGAGGAGCTCGAGGCAAAGGCCAAAGCCCTGGGCTTCGCTATCCAGCGCACTCCCTTGGGGATCAACACGATTCCTCTGAAGTCCGACGGAACCCCGTACTCCCAGGAGGAGTACGAGAATCTCCCCGAGGAGGAAAAGGGGGAGATCCTCAAACGCCAAGAGGAGCTCCAGGAGGCGATCCGGGAGCTGTTCAAACGGCTCGGAGCCCTCGAGGAAGAGTGGCAAGCCGCCAAACGTGAGCTCACGAAGAAGGCGGCAGAATTCTTGATCGAGCCCCAGTTCGCACAACTCAAAACAAAATACGCGGGCAACGGTCGCGTGATTGAGTACCTGGAGGAAGTCCAGCGGGACATTCTTGAGAACGTGGAGGCCCTGCAAGCGGCAAATAAGCAGCCCCCTATCCCCCTCCCCCAGCAACAAGACCAATACCAGAAGTACCGAGTAAACGTGATCGTAGATCACTCCCGCACCGGAGGCGCCCCAGTGGTGGTTGAGGAGAACGCTACCTATACAAACCTTTTCGGCACCATCGAGCGTCGTGTTCAGTTCGGCATCATGACCACTGACTTCACCCAGATCCGGGCCGGGGCGCTCCACCGCGCCAACGGTGGATACCTCGTGCTCTCGGCCCTGAACCTTCTGCGGAGTCCCTTAAGCTGGGAGGCCCTCAAGATCGCCTTGCGTACAGGGAAGATCAGGATCGAGGATCCCGCCCAGATGTTGGGAATTGCTCCCACCGAAGGCCTACGTCCCGAGCCTGTCCCATTGGACCTGAAGGTGATTCTCATCGGGCCCCCTTGGCTTTACTACCTCCTGCGGTTCTACGATGAGGACTTTAGGAAACTCTTCACCATCCGTTCCGACTTCGATACCGAAATGCCCTGGGACGAACGGGCGGAAGAGGCAATCGCCCGATTCGTGCGCGCGAGGACGGAAGAGGACAACGGAATCCTCCCCTTCTCCCCTTCGGGGGTGGCGAAGCTGGTGGAGTACGCTTCGGAGCTCGCAGGCGACCAGCGGAAGATATCTACCCGCTTCGCGGAACTCTCAGCCCTGATCAAGGAGGCGAGCTTCTGGGCCCGCAAAGTCGGTGCCCGGTCGGTTGAAGCGCAGCACGTGAAGACCGCTATTGAGAAGGGTCGGTTCCGCCACTCGCTCGTCGCCGAGAAGATTCGCGAGCTCATCGCCCGGGGGAAGCTCCTCGTGGACGTCACCGGGGAGCGGGTGGGCCAAGTGAACGGCCTCGCGGTGACTGACCTCGGCGACTTCGCCTTCGGGCGACCCACGCGCATCACCGCCAACGTGTTCACAGGGAAGGACGGCGTGGTGAACATCGAACGCGAGGCCGAGCTCTCGGGGAAAACCCACACCAAAGGGATCATGATCCTGAAGGGATACCTCGGGGACCGGTTCGCTCGGAAGCGTCCGCTGTCGCTCTCGGCTTCCATCACGTTCGAGCAGTCTTACACCATGATCGATGGGGATTCGGCTTCCGTGGCCGAGCTCCTCGCGCTGCTCTCAGCCCTCTCCGACGTCCCAGTCAAGCAGGGGATCGCCGTCACCGGCTCGGTGGACCAAAAGGGGCGACTGCAGCCGGTGGGGGGCGTAAACGAGAAGATCGAGGGACACTTCCGTGTGTGCGAGGTCTTGGGACTTGACGGTGTCCAGGGGGTTATCATCCCCACGGGCAACGTGGACAACCTCATGCTCCCTGAGGACATTGTCGAGGCCGTCAGGGAGGGGAAGTTCCACATCTGGGCCGCGGAGACGGTGGAGGAAGTGGTGGAGCTGGCCATGGGGGTGCCCGCGGGGACCCCGGACGAGAGCGGTGAGTACCCCGAGGGTACGGTCTACCACCTGGTCCAGAAACGCCTTGAGGAGATCCATCGGAACCTCAAGGAGGAAGCGCCCGAAGAAGAGGGGGAGGCCGCTGCGGGAAGCTGAGAACTTCCGAGTTATTGGGAAGGAGGGCGGATGAAGTGCGGTGCCGCTGCGGCAATTCTGGGCGTTTTGCTAGTGGCCCAGCTAGGATTCGCCCAATGGGGTGGACTGGCCGCTTATCCGGGTGGGTACCTTTTCATGAGCTACAAAATCATCACCCCTGAGGGCGAATACACCTACACCCTGGAGCTTACTCCCAAAGAGGGTGAGACCTATACCGTACGAACAGAAGTTGTGGGCGACACCACCCTAGAAGAGCTCGGTGACATCGGTCTTTTCTTCACGTGGCAACCTTCCGTCTGGTTCGCCCAAGCGTGTTGGCTCCCGTATTATTTTATGATACTCAGCATGGGGGGTCCGCTGGAGCCCAATCACACCTACGTCCTCTTCGGCGGCATTTCTTTTGTGACGGATGATTACGTAACCATCTCCGGAGTCAGAGCGATCCAAGGGATTTTAACTCTGCCCGACAACCCGGACGAGCGGGTTGTGTTGGCCATTGCCCCAGATCCCGCGGTACCCTATCCGGTCCTCATCCGCCAGGAACAGCGGGAAGGAGAGGCCTGGGTCCCCAGATACGAAATGGTTCTCCTCGAGTACGTGCATCGCTGAGGGGGATCCCTTACCCCAACAACCGATAAGGAAGAGAGGGACATCATCCCGTCCTATCGGGATACCGTGACATGGGGGAGGGGAGCATGATCGCGCCTTCCGTGAGGCACATTAGGATTAACGATGGACTCGATGAACATCCTGAAGAAGCCCGGTTCCCGGGGCACCATAACTGATAACTATTGGTGGAGATGAGCGGACTCGAACCGCCGACCTCCGCGTTGCGAACGCGGCGCTCTCCCAACTGAGCTACATCCCCACCTAAATGGCGGTGCAGGGAGTCGAACCCTGAACCTCGCGGTTATGAGCCGCGCGCTCTGACCACTTGAGCTACACCGCCAAGAGGGTGGTTGCGGGGGCGGGATTCGAACCCGCGACCTCCGGGTTATGAGCCCGGCGAGCTTCCTGGCTGCTCCACCCCGCTTCTGCCGAGGGCGGGATTCGAACCCGCACGGGGATTTCCCAGGGGATTTTAAGTCCCCCGCGTCTGCCAGTTCCGCCACCCCGGCACGTTGTGGGAAGCTTAAGCGGGAAACGGGACTTGAACCCGCGACCTCCGCCTCGGCAAGGCGGCGCTCTACCACTGAGCTATTCCCGCTTTCGTTTTTATTATAGGGATACCCCCCAGGGGCTTCAAGAGTCGTCGGCTCGTTAAAGCTCGATGATTTCGGCCTTCAATCCCTTGAGGTCCACCAGGGCACACGTAGCACGGCCCGAGAGCCACCCCCCACACTCTCCGGGGTTAACCACCAGCCCTTGCCCCTTGCGGACCTCCACCTCGTGCGTATGTCCGTAAATGATAAGGTCGTACCTTTCGGAGGCGGTAAAGGCCTCAATGGACCGAGGTTCGTGCATGAGAACGATCCTCCTCCCACCGAGCTCCACCTCGTGGGGACCGAAATTTATTTCCCCAATTCCCCGGAATCGCTCGCGGAGGTATAGCTTATCCCCGTCATTGTTGCCGAAGATCCCTATCATCCGCAGGCCTACCTCTTGGAAAGGGACAACCATAAAAGGCGAGACGATATCCCCAGCATGAAGCACTATATCTATACCAGCTTCTTTAAACCGTTTCAGAGCCACACGGAGCTTGTCTACATTGTCATGCGTGTCGGAAATAACCCCTATTAACATTTCACCAAATCCCCCTTTCCAGCGTCCAATTGCAAAAACTCCTCCCGGCTAGTAGGCCCAGCCGGAAGAAGAGCAAGGTCAAGGAATTGCCCCGCTTTTCCGAGCGTAAAGCTCCCTGTCGGCCTCTTTCAAGGCCTCCTCCAGCTCTCTATTCCCGCTGGGGTCCCATGAGGATACGCCCGCCGTGATGTTCACTTGCACCCCTGGACAGAGGACATTATTCCAAACAGAAACCGCTTTTTTGAGGCGCATTACTACCTTCAGCGCCTCTTCCCGTGTTGCCCCTGGCATCAGGATCAGGAACTCATCACCTCCCCAGCGGATAACCACGTCACCATTTCGCACATTGTCCCGCAGTATCTTTGACAACTCCACAAGGACTTTGTCGCCCACCACATGGCCACAAAGGTCATTTACAGCTTTGAAATTATCCATGTCTAAGATTGCGATGCCAAGGGGCTTTTCTTTTAACTCTTTGAGGTGGAGCTTCACGAAGAGATCGTAATAACGACGATTGTAGAGACCGGTGAGCGGATCCTTAACGGCTTGCTCCCGTATCTCGCTTTCTAGCCGTATTCTCTTCAGAGCCTCATAGAGTTGCTGGGCAAGTATTTCCACGAGCTTGACGTCTTCCTGTGAAAAAGCGCCTTCTTTCATGGACACGATTTGTACTATTCCATAATCGCCTATAGGCACACTGATAAAAGCACGAAAGCTTGTGCTCACGGGCTTCGCGAAAGAGACTTTCCGTACATCATCGCCCCAAAAGGTTTTCTGTTCACGATAGGTGAGGCCGCCAAGGCCTTCATCCAAGCGGAAAGGACGGGGAAGAGACGTGGGCATCTTGCTCGAGTGGCTCACGGGTACGAGATAATCACCTTCCCGCAACGCTAGTGCACAGTAATCGAATCCCAACAGCCCTTCCAGGAGTTCCACGGCCACCTTACAGAGTTCTTTTTCACCGCCACATTGGTTGAAGCGCGATACAGCATAATGGAGCTTTTCCAAGCGATCGGCGAACTTCTCGAGCTTTTGGGTATACCGTACCACCTGGAGCACGTTGGCCACCTGCAGGGCCAAGAGATCGATCAAGAGTCGCCGGTTCTCGGGAAAACCATCACGGGCTCTAACGACAAATAACCCCAATCGCTCCCCCGCAAAAGAGAGGGGAACTACCAACGTGCTTTCATCTGAAAGCCCCCCATGAACTCCTTCGGCATCAAGGAGGGACGGTAACCCCCCTTTTTCCGTCTCGCACTTGGACACGGATATCAAACTGTAGCCCCCATCTTGGACCAGATAGACACCACAAAGCTCCACGTCTAACAACTCTTGGCATAGAGAAACCGCCTTTTGACATATATCCTTAGCCTCCGTGCTCAAAAATAGATCACGGGAGAGACGCCAGAGGTTCAACATCTTCTCCTCTTGTTGTTTGCGCCAACTAATATCCCGATTGAAGGAAAGTGCCACCTTGCGGCCTTTGTAAATGATGGGCGAAATGGCCACCTCAGTATAGAAGGTGCTTCCGTCCTTCCTCACCTTCTTCTCCTCGAAAATGACGGTCTCTCCACGCTCCAGCTTCGCGTTGACGTATTCCTTCGGGGCCCCGTCGAGAGCTAAGTCATGGATTATGTTCATCCGTAACAGTTCCTCTTTTGTATAGCCTGTTTGCTTCATCGCCACTTCATTGCAATCGAGGATGTTTCCCTCGAAATCGGTGATGTAAATGGCATCTGGGGCTCTCTCGAACAGTGTTCGGAAACGCTCCTCGCTTTCCCGTAATTCCTCCTGCCCCAATTTCAGGGCTAAGGCCATCTCTATTTCTTTTTTGAAGTCCTGCATGATCACCAGGGCTTCCTCATCGAATGCGTTCGGATCATCGCTATCTATATTGAAATACCCTATTATTTTGCTCCTGTAATTTATGGGTACAGAAATAAATGCCTTGGGCAAAAGCCTTGAATCCTTGAACTTCTGCAACACCTCATGGCCATACTTTTTGTGGAGCTCTAAAGGCCGCCTCACGATTACGACTTCTGCCTTTTTTCCCAACCGTTCCTGTAACAGCTCTTCCGGTTCGAGTTCTACTCCCTCAAGTGTCTCCAAATCCCATCCCACGGCGGCCACGTATTTATAAACGCCTCTTTGGGCATCCCACCAGAGAAAAGACCCCGTTTTAGCATCGGGGATAAGACTGATAGCATACCTTATCGCAGTCTCCGCGATCTCGGAGATGCTTTTAGCTTGTGACAGCTTCTCCAAAAGTTCGACGAAGAACCGTTGTCCACCTTCCCCGAAGCTCGTCTGCCGTCTGGCAGGCACCATTCTCGAGGCGAGGAAGACAGCGATGCCGAGGCCCAGGAGAAAGTCCCCGATGGAGAACGCCGATGCGAGCGGGAATACCGCGGGCAAGAACAGAACATCTCCGAGGAAATTCAGCCGGGTATTCTCGCTCATGAGAACCACGTTCCCTGATACACGTTGTTCGTATAGATATTTCACAAACTCGCCTTCGCCCGCTTGTTCCAGAGAAAACGGCGACACCGGCATGTACCCTCCGTTGGCAAGGATCACCGTTAAATTTAATAGGATCCCGATACCTATCAAAACAATTTCCCTGTATCGCCGGTTCAGGTACACGAAAAAGAGGAGCGGCACATAAGAGAGAATGTGCCAATACTGTATGCCGCTCTTGATCAGCGGATCTTTATCCCCCCAGGGGAAGATGAGCACCTGAATCACAAGGGACAGGAGGATAAGCCAGGTCCCACGTAGTTGAAGCCGGGATAATTGGGAAACCCTTCCTCCCCGCAAGAGGCCAATCACAAGTCCGGCCACGGCAAACCAGAAAAGAAACATATCCTTAACTCACGTATCTCCCCGAAACTTCCGCTTCCCTTTCCACCACAACCTCGCCCTCCTCCACGAGCACTTCAAGAAGGGCATCGACTACCCTTGGGTCCAGATCTTGTCCCCGCATTCTCTTGATTTCTTCCACCGCTTCATCTACCGAGAGTTTTCTTCGATAAGGTCTTTCACTCCGCAAGGCATCGTATACATCGGCCACAGCGACGATGCGTGCTCCAAGGGGGATCTCCTCACCCTTCAGCCTTTCGGGATACCCTTTTCCATCCCAACGTTCGTGTTCATATTTTACAATGTTTACACAATCTTTATAAACCTCCAAGTTTTGGATGATCCGTGCCCCAATTAGGGGGTGTTTCTCTATTATCTTCCGTTCCTCTGGCGTAAGCGGTCCTTTCTTGAGGAGAATATCGTCCGGGATCGCGACCTTTCCTATGTCATGGATCCGTGCGGCCGCACGAATCCTCTCGATCTCATCCTGCGGGAGTCGCAGTTTTCGCGCAATCTTAACAGAGAGCTCGGCGACGCGCTCGGAATGGGTGGCCGTATATTCATCACGCCACTTGAGAGTGCTCATCAATGTCTCGAATGCCTCGACGGCACTGCGTCGCAACCTCGTATAGCCCCATAAAGAGTAATGAAACAGAGCCATGGGAATTAGAACGAGTGTCATATGCCACATTGAAATAGCATAAACTGTGGCTGACAGGATTGACAAAACGCCCAAGGACAGGACCTGAATTGGCAAATAGGTTAGGTCGAATTTGAATGGATAAAGAAAGCTGATCCCACTGGATAAGCTGATCGCCGCCGATACAAACGCGGTGTTCAACAAATTGCAAAAAATAAAAGTTCCTATAGCCAAAAAGAAATTCTCGACTCTTGTCCAGGGAGGCGGCATGCCCCCTGCGGCCTTGAATACCAGAGCTCCCAAAAATATCCCGATTGTTAGTTGTGAAGAATTGAATAAGACCCTTTTAAGATAACCCACATATTGTCTGTCCCACAAAAACTCATGGTTTAAAAAGATCTCGGCTAAAAGTGTCGCTGTAAACACTATGACGATAACTTTGGGCACACTGTCTAAAACAAAAATGGCCGCTACAAATATAACAATCGCGGCGGAGATCCATCTCCTATAAGTAATCTCAATTTCGAATAATTGGAAAAACGTAGCTGTGAGGGCAAAAAATAAGAAAACCGGGATAAACGAAAAATTCCAAGCTATATTTGAGAAACCCCAGAACGCTACAACGAGTCCGCCTAAAACTACACTGCCAAGATAAAGGTCAACATACCCTCGAGAAAGGGCCATATAACAAAATTAACACGATTATCGCTTTACCTCCACTTCTGAGCCGCGCTGCCGAGAATCACCAGCAGCCCAAGCAACACCAGCACATACGCGCCCTTACCCCTGAACGCACCCGCAATCCTCGCCACCATCCGCTCGTCGTAGTTGCCCCAACGCACCATCCGTCTCACCTCCACTTCTGAGCCGCGCTGCCGAGAATCACCAGCAGCCCAAGCAACACCAGCACATACGCGCCCTTACCCCTGAACGCACCCGCAATCCTCGCCACCATCCGCTCGTCGTAGTTGCCCCAACGCACCATCCGTCTCACCTCCACTTCTGAGCCGCGCTGCCGAGAATCACCAGCAGCCCAAGCAACACCAGCACATACGCGCCCTTACCCCTGAACGCACCCGCAATCCTCGCCACCATCCGCTCGTCGTAGTTGCCCCAACGCACCATCCGTCTCACCTCCCGTTTGGAATAGAGGGGTGGGACATCGTCGAGGTATCTTTTTCAAGAGTGACGTAAATGTGGAAGGAGACAAATAAAAAAACCACCTGGAGGACCTCGTCCGCTCCAATTACACAAGTGCCTTTATCCCACCCATTGGCCATCTTCGGCAACCCGGCTACCCTATCGCCTTACGACGTGAGGGCCCGTGGCTTTGCGTCCCCTCCTTTCGAAGGGTTTGCCCTTTCGGATGGCCACGCCTACTACCAGACGCTGACCAAACCAAAGGTTGGTATATTTTATCCAGCTTAAATCACATTGTCAAGGGTGTGAAATCGCTCCCTTGTCTTGGCCGCTCCCGCTATTTCGAGCGGAAGAGACACCTTCCACGATCTCAATCTTCGTGAGATTTCCCGGCTTCCACCAGGCAGATGGGGCAGCAATCCCCTTCGCCGAAGAAAACGGCCCCACACGAATGGCACTTTTGTGCACCTGCGGCCAACATGGCCCGCTCCCGGGCCCGGGCTGTCGCAAGGAAGGCGATCATCCGTTTCCGCAGTCCTTCCGGCAATTCTATGTCCTCGAGCACTCGTTGGGCCCAGGATTCGTCTTCCGTGGTGACCTCCACCACCAGGGGGAGTTGCGGCGGTGGAGAGTCTGGTGGGATGATCTGGAATCGTATGTCCTCGATCTCGTAGCCTTTTTCACGAAGGCCCCGAATGAGACTTTCTTTGCGAAGGCTCAGTTCCTGGACGATTACGTGGTTTCTCACGCCTAAATAAAGCACCCGGTCCTTGACGTACAGGGGCTTTGTGCCCTGTGTACCCACAGGGGCCTCTGCGTTCCACTCCACCACGATCAGTTGTTCGCGTAACTTCCCTTCTAAGCCATATCTCTGCAGGAGACGTTCCAAGGTTTTCCACAGATCTTCAATGATCATTATCGATTTTTATTTTATCTTTTTTCGCTTTACTTAGTAGTAGTAGGCGTCCTGCGGAACTGTGGAAAACTTGGACATTTCCAGTTGAGAACAGGGATTTTGCCTGTGGAAAACCTGTTGAAAGCGTGTGGAAAAGTCGGGCGGACCTGTGGAAAACTCCCGTGGGATAGTGCCCGCGAGGCCCGGCGGACAAAAGTTTTCCACAGGAAGAAGAAGCTTTTCCACAGGGTTTGCTCAGGTTTTCCACAGGTCTCTGTGGAAAACTTTATTAGGTGGCATATTTGTTGCGGAGATCCTCCATCAGAGAGTCGATTTCGTTCTTTAGGAGCGGGGTATCGCGGAGGAGGTCCTGCATTTTCTGGTAGGCGTGCATGATGGTCGAGTGGTCGCGCCCGCCGAAGGCCGCCCCTAAGGCGGGGAAGGAGCTTTGGGTGAGTTCCCGGGCAATATAGACCGCTATCTGACGGGCGTGGGCGATATCTTTGCGTCTCGAGGGACCCTCGATATCTTCCACCGTGAGCCCATACCGTTCAGCTACCTCCCGCTTTATTGCCTCGATAGTGAGGCGCTGCTTGGAGATCTCTCGAGGGATGAGTTCATCGAGCACTTCCGGCGTCACTGGACCTTGGCCGAGTTCCACGTAGGCGATCACCCGGATGAGGGCCCCTTCGAGGTCTCGCACGTTGGTGGCCACTCGAGAGGCAATCATTTCCAGGAGAGTGTCTTCTAGTTCCACTCCTTGCCGACGGGCCTTCTCCTGGAGGATGGCGATGCGTGTCTCGAGGTCCGGTGGTTGGATATCGGCCACTAAGCCCCAACGGAAACGAGAGACGAGACGGTCTTGCAGCCCATGCAGTTCCTCGGGAGGGCGGTCTGAGGAAAGGACGATTTGCTTACTGTTTCCGTAGAGTTCGTTGAAAGTATGGAAGAGTTCCTCCTGAGTTCCTTCTTTATTCTTGAGGAAATGTACGTCATCGATGAGGAGCACATCCACGTTGCGGTACTTGGCCCGGAACTGCTCAGTGGTATTGTTGCCAATGGCGTTAATGAGCTCGATGGCAAAGCGCTCCGAGGTGGTGTAAACCACGGTGAGCTCGTTATGATTCGAGAGGACGAAATTACCGATGGCATGGAGAAGGTGTGTCTTCCCTAGGCCGACTTTTCCGTAAATGAAAAGGGGATTATACGCCCTGGCCGGGGATTGGGCGACAAGTTGGGCGGCGGCATAAGCGAACTGGGAGTTCTTGCCGCGCACGAAGGTGTCAAAGGTGTATTCGGGGTTGAGAGGCAAGGTGCCGAGATACCTAGCAGAGGAAACCGCCATAGCAGCGTATGGAGGCATTCCCTCGTCCCGGACGACGAGCTTAAAGGTCAGATCTTCGGAGGAGATCTCCTTGAGGATTTTGGTTATGAGATCCTGGAAGCGCCGCTCTATCCCGACCTTTACAAAGGGCGAGGGGACTTCCAACACCAGCTGATTTCCCTCGAACTTGAGTGGCCGTACTTCGGAAAACCAGCCCACGAAACTCGTGGGGGGAATTTCCTTTATGAGCTGACGCTTGAGAGCTCCCCAAAGTGTCTCGGCAGAATGTCCCATAGATTGCTCCCCCACCACAGTGGGAAAAGAAAATCAAATGGCGAGGCCCAGAGTCGAACTGGGGACACCGCGGTTTTCAGCCGCGTGCTCTACCACCTGAGCTACCTCGCCACACAAGGCCCCTTAGGGCTGCTGTGCTGGCGGGGACGACGGGATTTGAACCCGCGATCTCCGGAGTGACAATCCGGCGTCCTAGTCCAGCCTAGACCACGTCCCCATCTTGTGGGCGAGGAGGGGATCGAACCCCCGACCTTCCGGATGTAAGCCGGATGCTCTCCCACTGAGCTACTCGCCCATAATTATAGTTGTTGGGCCAGAAAAGTGCCAACCTGCCTGTCCCCGGGGGGATTCGAACCCCCGCCTCCGGCTTGAAAGACCGGGATCCTAGACCGCTAGACGACGGGGACATCTGACCTGGGTCGTGCAGGAATCGAACCTGCGACCCCCGGCTTAAAAGGCCGGTGCTCTGCCAACTGAGCTAACGACCCTACTGGGCCGTGAGGGACTCGAACCCCCAACCCGCGGATTAAGAGTCCGCTGCTCTGCCAGTTGAGCTAACGGCCCATCTGCTCAAAATCTTACGTACCTTGAGCCTTCGATGTCAAGCACGAGGAAGGCAGCAGCGAATATACGCACACCCTCCCATGGGATCAAGGGTGTGGACTTCAGTCGTTGACACGGACCGGACCCGCTACGGGCCGGACGCCTGCCCGTGGAGGTAAAAAAGTTTTTGTCGCCCCACCTAAGAAATCCAGGGAGCCACCAGGGGAGAGGGACATGTGTCCACAACGCGCCGCTTCAGGCGGATGTCTCTATTCGAAACAAATTGTTGTGTCGGCAAACTTTTATATTTGGTTATTTGCACATAGTCTGTGATAGTCACTTCGAGGTGATAATTGTGCGAATTCTTCTCGTCGCGATGTTATCGCTCGTCATTGTCGGGGCTGCCTCTTTCGGGCAGGTGGTGATCAGCGAAGTGGGTTGGGCGGGCACGGTGGCGTCGGGTTACGACGAATGGATCGAGCTCTACAATGATTCCGATGTCCCGATTGACCTGTCCGGCTGGGCCCTGTTCCTAGGGGAGAAAGAGATCCCCCTGTCCGGGGTGATTCCCGCCCACGGGTTCTACCTCATGGAAAGGACGGACGATACGACCATCCCCGGGATCGCCGCTGGCCTGATCTACAAGGGGGGGATGGCCAATTCCGGCATCGCGCTCAGGCTCGTGAACCCAAGTGAGATCACGGTCGATACCGCCAACGTGGGCGCGCCGGACGGGTGGTGGGCCGGTGACGCAGCGCTCAACGCCTCTATGGAGCGAATTTCCCCGGAGATCCGCGATGGCCCAGTGGCGTGGCGCACGGCCACAGAGGCCGGCACGATGGACGCCGAGGGTAACCGAGTCCGCGGCACCCCCGGCGCGGAGAACGGGGCCACCGCGATCTTCCTCCCGGTCAGTCTTGCCCTGCCCGGGGGGCAACTGAGCGGTACAGTGGAACTAGCCTGGGAGGTGGAAGGGAACGTCGAGGGGATCGAGGTACGGCTCTTCGCGAGCACCGACGCCGGGCGATCCTGGGAACTCTTCGCGGAGGGGCTCCCGCCCGTTGGCGCTTTCGAGCTGGACACTACAGCCCTTGCCAACGGTGCAGTCCTATTCGCCTTAGGGGCGTTCGACGAGGGAGGGCCCCGCGGCGGGGACGTGGCCGCCGGGGAAATAGCGAACTAGTTTTGTGAATCTCAAAGTGCATTTATTATGGTTGAGCCGCCCCCTTGGCTCCCCTACTATAGGAGCTGAGATGAAGAAGCGAGAGATATTGGACGGAGTCCTGAAGCAGATCAAGAAGGCCTACGGCGAGGGGGCCATCATGTGGCTCGGGGAACGCGCCGTGGCCACGGAGGTCGAGGTGATCCCCACCGGCTCCCTCGCATTGGATATCGCCCTGGGCGTGGGCGGGGTGCCGCGGGGAAGGATCGTAGAGATCTACGGTGCCGAGGCGTCGGGGAAGACGACGCTCGCCTTGCACATGATCGCCGAGACCCAACGGCTCGGCGGGGTGGCCGCGTTCATCGACGCCGAACACGCCCTGGATCCGACCTACACCCGGGCCATTGGCGTGGACCTCGACCATCTGCTCCTCTCACAGCCAAACTCCGGTGAGCAGGCGCTCGAGATCATGGAGCAGCTCACGCGCAGCGGCGCTGTGGACATGATCGTGGTGGACTCGGTGGCGGCCCTCGTCCCCGAGGCGGAGCTCCAGGGACAGATGGGGGATACCCAGGTGGGCCTCCAGGCCCGTCTTATGTCCCAGGCGATGAGGAAGCTGGCCGCGGCCATCGCTCAGTCGCGAACGGTGGCGGTGTTCGTGAACCAGATACGCTCGACCATCCAGTCCGGCCCGTGGGGGCCGAGCACCACCACCACCGGCGGCCGGGCGCTCAAGTTCTACGCTTCCGTACGGCTCCAGATCTGGTCCGAGGGCAAGCTCTCCGAGGGCGGCGAGCACGTGGGGATGAAGGCCCGGGTGCGGGTGACGAAGAACAAGGTGGCGCCGCCTTTCCGCGAAGCCGCCTTCGATGTGATCTACGGGAAGGGCATTGCCCGCGAGCGGGACATCATCCACACCGCCGAGTCCTTGGGGATCGTCACCCGCTCCGGCTCGTGGTACTCCTACGGTGACACGAAGCTTGGGCAGGGGGTGAGCCAGGCCGCCGCCGTCCTCGCGGAGAACCCCGAGGTGGCCGAGCGGATTGTGGCCGAGATCCGGGAGAGGGCGGGGATCCCCGAGCCCAAGCCCTTGGGTGAGTGAGCGAGAGCGCGCGTACCAATACCTCTTGCGGCTCGTCGCCGTGCGTCCTCGTACGGTGGAGGAAGCACGGGAGAGGCTGCGCCGTAAGGGTTTTTCTACCGAGATCGTCGAAGCGGTGATCGCCCAAGCGGTGGAAGAGAATATTTTGGACGATCTTCTCTTCGCGCGGCTCTACGCCGAGGACCGGGCTGCGACACGTCCCAGGGCGCGGCGTCTCATCGAGGAGGAGCTACTGCGGAAAGGCGTTCCCCGGGAGGTTGTCCGGGAAGCGGTGACTCGGGCGCTGGGCGAACGGAGCGATGCCGAGCTCGCTCGGGCGGCCCTTTTGCGGCGCCTTCCGGTCCTCCGGGGGTTGCCTCGGGAAGTGGCCCTGCGGCGTGCCTATGCGTACCTTCTGCGTCGGGGCTTCACGCCCGGGGTGGCACGGGCCACCGTACGGGAACTCCTCAAGGCTTCTGGCGAAGACTCGGAAGGGGGATAAGGGGATTGGACTTTCGGGTCGGGCTCGGTATCGACTTCCACCGATTTTCGCCCCGGCGGAAGCTCGTCCTGGGCGGCGTCGAGATCCCCCATGAGCGCGGGCTCGAGGGCCACTCCGACGCCGATGTGCTGTTGCATGCCATCTGTGACGCGCTCCTGGGGGCCGCGGCGCTGGGGGACATCGGGATCCACTTCCCGCCCGGGGATCCGGCCTATGCGGGCATCCCCTCCCTGGAGCTCCTCCGGAGGGTGCGGGAGCTCCTACGCGGAAGCGGATTCGCGCCGCTACAAGTGGATGCTACCGTGATCGCGGAGGCCCCGAAGATCTCCCCCCACGTGGCAGCGATGCGGGAGGCGATCGCCGGCGTCCTCGTGATCCCGCGGGAGAACGTGTCGATAAAGGCCACCACCCCGGAGCGGATGGGGGCCCTGGGCAGGGAGGAGGGGATCGCCGCCCTGGCCGTGGCCCTTATCCGAAAGGAAATGGGCTCACAGGCACCACCGCAAGCGGGATGAACACCCGCGCTTCGTCCCTCCACGCCGGTCCGCAGAAGCACGGCCGGAAAGCTCAGAACCAGCTTGCCGGGTCGGTGGTGATGAAATCCTCGATCGGGATGCCGTCCCCACCGACGAGCAACTTCCTGTGGACCTCGAACTCCCTGGCGAAAGCCTCCAGGCCGCGGAGGCGCTGCCTTGGCAGTGCCTCACGGGGTGTGTCTGGCTGGGGTATGGTGGCCTTCCCCTAAAAGAGCTTTGGATAGGGAAGGGCTCCTCGGGGCAAAGCCTACCCCAGATCCGGGAGCGGATCCTCGGAAAGCCCGCTGAGGCGCTGGAGGAGCTTGTACACTTAGTGCCGGGTAGGAGGAGAAGCCGCTTAAAAGCAGGCTGCGTGGCTTTGGGGAAATACGGATAGGAAGCTGTCATGCCGCCGAGACACACTAAACGGAACGCTATTCAGCTCCACGGACATCCTTCCCTCGGCGGAGGACAATTCATCGGAAAATTGTCCCTCTCATAAGGACAACTGACGGGCCTTCCCCAGGGTGTATCGCGGGAGACCGTGACAATGTCCAAGGGCCGTCCGCGATTCAAAAATCAATTCCGGACTCCACCGGCTCCACAAAAAACAACCAGTAAATGGTTGAAAAACAACCACTAAGTGGTTAAAATGCTGGCATGGTTTACCGCAACGTGACGGAAGTGCTCCTATCCGCCCTGCAAGATAGCCCCGTGGTGTTCCTAAGTGGGGCTCGACAAACCGGCAAGAGCACCCTGGCCAAGTGGCTCACCGCCACCCGTTACCCCGCCCGGTACATCACCTTGGACGATGCCACCGTCCTGGCCGCTGCTCGGGCGGACCCCACCGGTTTCATCGCCGGCCTCGATGGCCCTGTGGTATTGGACGAGGTGCAACGTGCCCCCGAGCTTTTCCTTGCGATCAAGGCAGCCGTGGACCGTGATCGGCGGCCTGGTCAGTTCCTCCTCACCGGTTCCGCCGACGTACTGCTCCTCCCTCGGCTGTCCGAATTCCTCGTCGGCAGGATGGAGATCACCACGTTATGGCCGTTTTCCCAGGGGGAGCTACACGGCGTGGTGGAGGGGTTCGTGGAAGCGGTCTTCGCGGATGATTTTTCCCCCTATCCCCACACTGGAAATTCGCCGATGGATTTGATCGAGCATGTGACGACTGGAGGGTACCCGGAAGCGGTCACCCGGGCCGATCCCGACCGGCGCCGGGCGTGGTTCAATTCATACGTGACAACCATCCTCCATCGGGACGTGAGGGACCTCGCCAACATCGAGCACCTGGATGCGCTCCCTCGTCTGCTTTCCCTGCTTGCGGCACGGGCGACATCCCTCCTCAATTACGCCGAACTCTCCCGCAGTCTCGGGCTTCCCCAAACCACTCTTAAACGCTACTTAACCTTGCTCAAGACGACGTTCTTGGTGCAGTTCCTTCCGGCTTGGTCCGCGAACCTGGGGAAGCGCCTTGTGAAGTCTCCGAGGCTGCTTTTGATAGACACGGGGCTCATGGCCCATCTCCTGGGAACCGACTTGCAGGCACTGAAAAGTCGGCCGGAGTTACTCGGGAGGCTGCTGGAGAACTTTGCGGCCATGGAGCTGAAAAAGCAGATCACCTGGAGCCGAGTTCGGCCGGGTATCTATCACTTCCGCACTGGAACCGGGCAGGAGGTAGACATCGTGTTGGAGGATGCTTCTGGTCGGGTGGTGGGGATCGAAGTGAAGGCTTCCGCCACGGTTCGGGCCCAGGACTTCAAGGGGTTACGGTACTTGGCTGATCTGCTTGGCGATCGTTTCCTGCGCGGCATCGTGCTCTACACTGGAGATCAACACGTGCCATTTGGGACAAACCTCCATGCACTGCCGCTCTCCTCATTGTGGGAACTGAATACAAAGCCCCATCTGAATCGTTAGTCATCAGGGGAGCTACACCAGAGTCGTCCTTCCGTGGCGGGCGTGCGGGAAATTGACCTCCTTCCAGAATAACTTCACAAGGGGTAAAGGCGATGATCCGGAATTCAAAAGTAAAGATCTGGACATCCCGCTAGGATTTTCAACAGGGGCATGAGACCTCCCGAACCTCGTAGTCCCTTCCGTGCTTGATCATGGACCACATCACCCGCACCAAATGCCTGGCCATGGATCTCACCGCCTGGTTGTGCCTCTTGCCTTCCGTCCTCTTCTTGTTGTAGTAGGCCCGGGATTCGGGCACTTCCCAGATGTGGTGAGCCACTGCGACCATCATTGCCGCCTTGGCTCGCTCGTTGACTTGTCGCGGGCTGTTGGTGCCATGGAGCTGCCCCGATTGTTTGTCCAGCGGGCACATCCCCAAGTACAGGGCCAGACTGGCCTCGGAGCTGAACCGATCCAGAGTCCCGATCTCCCCCGCAAGTTCCGCCGCCGAGATCGTCCTAAACCCAGGGATGCTCCGCAGCTTCCGCGCTAGTTCCGACTCCTCACAGAGCTCTTCAATGGCTTCCTCCAGCGCAGCGATCTCCGAAAGCAGCCCTAAGATCCGCCGGGCATCCGCCACGATCATCGGCCCCACGTACTCCACCTCCGGGGAGAACCTCGCCCCCTCCTGCCATTCCCGGATGATCCCGGCATACTTCGCCCGATCCCGGGGATTTCCTGGATCTCCTCCGGAGTAAGCTGTGCCAGTTCCTCAATGTCATCATGGCTGGCGAGAAACCTCAGGAACCACAAGTTGTCCGCCTTCCTAGACAACCCAAGGGGTTCAGAACAGACCGCTTGAAGGTCAGCCTGCATCCTCTTCATCACCCGCACCTTCTCGTCCACAAGCTGTCTTCTCCTGCGGGTAAGCCGCTTTAGCTTCTCGTTTTCCTTGGGGACCTCGGGAACCTCCTGGAGGACGTCCTTTGCCATGGGGAGGTGATCCTTCAGGTGGAAAAGCTCGAGGATCTTCCGGACATCCAAGGAGTCCGTCTTGGCTGGTCCAGGAAAGATCTCCCGGAACCGGGCCAATTTCAGGTTGTTCACGTTGTAGAGCTTGTAGCCCTTTTCCACGATCATCCGGTCCAGGGGACGGGCATGGCCGTTGTACCCCTCCATGGCCACCGCCACCGGAAGCCCAAGCTTCCGCCGGTGGCGTTCGATCCGGGCAAAGAACTCCGTGAAGCCATCCTGGGTGTGGGGAATGGAGAACTCCTCAAGGATCGTCCCCTCGGGGCCGGCGATTCCCACCTGGTGCGTCTTGCACCCTACATCCACACCGACATGGATCATGGGGTCCACCACGAGGCACCTCCTTCGGGGGTCTCATCCAGCGTGTCTCGTCTACAGCGCAGGGCCACACCCCAAAGGGCGGCACCATCCCGGTGGACACCGACTGGATGAGAGAAGAGGCGGGGGCAGCATTTCAGATCGAGCGGACAAAGCCGCAGACCCCAAGAGCTACACCCCCGCCTCAAACCCATAATACCACGATCTTCCCCGGCTGTCCCCTCACAAAATCCAATGGTAGACCCCAATGCACGCGATGTCGGCGGGACCCCCGCTGGGAGCCCTGGCTCGAGCTCGAGAAGACCCCACCTAGATCAAGGGATTTCGTACACCATGGTGCCTCCCCAGAGCTGGAATCCCTTTTCGGCCACCGTCACCCCACCGAAGAGGACCACCTTCGATGGCCCCAGGGGCGCCATGGCCATGCAGCCGAGCTTGAGGGGCAGGGGATCGAGCTCCCTCCAGGAAAGGTCCTCGAAGCTCAGGTACCAGGAGTCGCCCAGCAGGCCCTCGGGACCGAACCCCCCGCTGATCAGGAGGCCATCCCTCACCGTGACCGCGGCATGGCACCTCCGGGGCGGCGGCGCCCCCTCGATCTCCTTGTAGGTCCAGCGGTCCTCCCCTATCTTGTAGGCCCAAAGCCCTCCCCGCCCCTCGGGGTCACCCCCGTAGGCGAGGATTATCTCGCCGGCGCAGGACAGGGAGGCCCCGTAGACCCCTCCCCCGGGGAAGTCGGCCTTCTTCTCCCAGGTCCCCTCTGAGGGGTCGAAGGCCCAGAAGTCGTTCAGGGGTCCGCCGCTTCCGAACCCGCCCAGCAACCAGATGCTGCCGGCGCAGGACGTTGCCGCGTGGAACCTGCGGCCCTCGGGCCAGAGGCCCACCTTGGGCACCTGCACCCAGACTTTGGTGGCTGGATCGTAGACCCAGACATCGTTCAAGAACCCCTCCTCGGCCATGCCGAAGATGACGTACATCTTCCCCTCGTGCTCCACCCCCTGGTGGCCCTTGCGCGGTGATGGAGGGGGGTTGTTGGGTGTAATTTCTTGCCATGGTAGCCCATCCTCGTACCCCCACAGATCATTGAACAAGTCTTCGGGGCTGTGGCGCTCGCCGGCGCCGCCGAAGAGGTAGACCTTCCCACCCACGTTCACCATCGTGTGACCGAAGCGGGGGGAAGGGGACGTGGTCGATTCGACGGCCTTCCACCCCCCTGCCCATGCCACCGAGGAGAGGAGCGCGCATCCCGCAAGGGCCCAACAAACCAGCCGCCTAAACCTGACCTGCACTCGCCTCACCTCCTTCGTGGACCTTTCCGGGGATGAGACTCATAAATCTTAGCACGGCTTTGTAGAAATCCTCCACTGAGGGGGGTATAGCAACCGGGAGAGGAGCCGGGCAAGCAAGGACGCTCCCAGCTTCAACGCCCGCTCCATGTTGTAGACCAGGCAAATCGCTACCAACTCCCGGAACTGCCGCCACCACACCCGGCTGCTCACCGCCGAGCCATACTTGCGTTTGATCACCGAGATCACCGTCTCCACCAGACTGCGACGATGGTAGAGGGTAGAGTCCATGCGGGCGTTGGCCGCCACCTCATAGGGCGCAAACTCCCGATGCCGGGTCAAGGGCCGCTTCCTCTGCTTGCGCAACGTCTGACGATGAGCCCGATCATCGTAGCCCTTGTCGGCGATCGGGGTCTGGAACCTAGAAAGGTTCCGCTCGGTGAGTCTTGGCCCGATCTGGGTGTCGTGCTTGCGGGTGGTGGTCAGATGGAGGTCGAGCACCAGCTGCGTTTGGGTGTCTATGAGCAGCGTCGTCTTGAGCGCCTTGATCTTAAGGTGCCCCTTTGGGTGTAATGGCGGCTGGCATAAGAGCGCTCCCAGCCGGTGGCATCGAGAGCGGCCACTCCGTCTCCTTCAAGCAGATTCGCGCTGACCCGTTGCAGGACCCGCCAGATCATGGGACTTAACCGCCGGAAAGCCTTCTGCACCGTGGTGAAGCGGGGCAGCCGCTTTAAGTCTAAGGCCTGCTGGATGCGCGGCATCTCCCCCAGCCAGTCGATGAGTTCGCGGTAGGTCACTCCCAGCTTGAGCTTGAGGCAATAGAGCGTGATGAGCTGGGGTTGGGTGAAGGTGTGTTTGGAGAACTTAGAGGCGTAAGGCGGTACATGCTGAGTTGCCAGGTGCATGCAAGCCTCGGTAAACTTCAGCAGCTGGGAGGAATTTTGCATTGGGGTTCACCGCCTTACTATAGGCGGTGGTCCCTCCCAGCTCGATGTCTACAAAGCCGAGGCTTACATACGTCCCCGCTGACCAAGCGGTAAACTGTCCACGAAAGCGGGGTAACTCCATCATGACCCGGTATTGGTCGGTCTGTCCTCCCCTTTCCCCACACCATTAAACATACAAGGTACTGGTGTTTGTGAGCGACGGGCTTCCGGGGATGGAGGAGGCGATCCTGAGGGTTTATCCCAACGCCGAGTGGCAACAATGCCTTCTCCACAAGATGAGGAACACCTTGGCCAAAGTGAGGAAGGAAGACCGCGGGACGGTGGCATGGGAGCTGCGGCGGATCTATCTCGCGGATTCACGAAAAGAGGCCGAGAGCGCTTGGCATAGGTTCCGTGTCCGGTGGGAGAGGAAGTACCCCGAGGCGGTGCGAGCATGGGAGGAGGAGCTGGACTCCCTCTTCGTCTTCTTCCGCTATCCGAAGGCCCTGTGGACATACCTGCGGAGCACAAACCTGCTGGAGCGGTTCATCCGGGAGCTACGCAGGGGCACGAAGGTGCGGGATCACAAGTTCCCCAAGCCCGAGGCGATCTACAAGCTTTTCTACCTCGAATGTGAGCGCCACGGGATCAAATGGGAACGAAGGCTCAAGGGGTTTGCCGAAGCCCAAGAGGAGCTCAACCGGTCGTTCGAAGGAAGGTACCCCACGCCACATAATGTGACACAGAATTCTTGAAACTACCGGTCCGCAGGAGCACAGCCAGGAGCTCGGCGTCTGACAAAACCTCCGTCCCCTTTCCACCGGCTTCTCCCGGGGGCGGGTGAACTCCGGCAGGTCCTTGATCCGCACCCGGGGCATCGTTCACTCCAACGCCCACCGGGCCGAGAGCACCTCCGCCTGCTCCAACACGGTCTTTGTGGCCTTCTCCTGCTTATCGGGGGGATAGCCGTACCGGCGCAGGATGCGCTTCACCAGCACGCGCAGGTGTGCCCGCACGTTCTCCCGCTCGGTCCAGTCGATGGTGACGTTGCGGCGCACCACCTCCACCAGCTCGCGGGCGATATCGCGCAGGGTCTCATCTCCCAACACCTGGACGGCGCTCTCGTTCTCGGCCAGGGCGTCGTAAAAGGCCAGCTCCTCCTCGGACAGGCCCAACTCCTCGCCCCGGCGATCGGCCGCGCGCATCTCGCGGGCGAGCTGGATCAACTCCTCGATCACCTGGGCGGCCTCGATGGTGCGGTTTTGGTAACGGCGGATGGCCCACTCCAAAAGCTCGGCGAAGGAGCGCGCTTGCACCACGTTTCTCCGCCGGCGGACCTTAATCTCGCCCTCGAGGAGCCGCTTGAGCACCTCCACGGCCAGGTTCCGCTGGGGCATCTCGCGCACCTCGGCGAGGAACTCCTCGGACAGGACGGAGATATCCGGCTTCTCCAGGCCGGCCACGGAGAAGATGTCCACCACCCCCTCGGGGGCGATGGCCCGCTCCACGATCTGCCGCACCGCGTGATCCAGCTCCTCTTGGGTGCGCTCCGTTTTGGGCGTGCGCTTAACCAGGGCCGCCTTCACGGCCTGGAAGAACGCCACGTCGTCCCGGATGCGCATCGCCTCCTCGTGGGGCACGGCCAAGGCGAACGCCTTGGAAAGCTCGGTCACGGCCTGCCGGAGCCGCTCTTCCCCTTTCTCCAGGCCCAGGATGTGGTTGAGAGCCTCCTTGATCACCGCGAGCCGCCCAGCGGGATCGGCCCCCATCCACGGAGACCAGTCGAAGCCGTGGAACAGGCCACAACAGATCTCGTACTTCTCGAGCATCACCGCCACCGCCTCTTCCTTGTCGATGGCCGTACGCCCTTTGCCGCCGCTCTGGGTGTAGGTGTGCAGTGCCCGCTTGAGCTCGGAGGCGAGGCCGATGTAGTCCACCACCAGGCCCCCGGGTTTATCGCGGAACACGCGATTCACCCGGGCGATGGCCTGCATGAGCGTGTGCCCCCGCATGGGCTTGTCGATGTACATGCTGTGGAGGGGCGGACAGTCGAAGCCCGTGAGCCACATATCGCGCACGATCACCATCTTCAGGGGGTCGTCGGGGTCCCGGAAACGGGCGGCCAGCTTCTCCCGGCGCTTCTTATCGCGGATGTGGGGCTGCCATTCTGGAGGATCGGCGGCGGAGCCGGTCATCACCACCTTGATCACGCCCTTATCATCGTCATCGCTGTGCCATTCCGGGCGGAGGGCCACGATCTCGCCATAGAGCTCCACGCAAATGCGGCGGCTCATGCACACCACCATCGCCTTCCCCTCCATGGCCTCCAGCCGCCGCTCGAAGTGCTCCACGATATCCCGGGCCAAAAGCCGGAGGCGCTTCTTCGTCCCCACGATGGCCTCAAGCTGCGCCCACTTGGTCTTGAGCCGCTCCTTGCGTTCGACCTCCTCCCCCTCGGTTACCTCCTCGAACTCGGGGTCGATCCGGGGGCGTTCGGATTCATCTAGGGCCAGCTTGGCCAGACGGCTCTCGTAGTAGATGGGCACCGTGGCCCCGTCGTACACCGCCTGCTGGATGTCGTAGATCGAGATGTAATCGCCGAACACCTCGCGCGTGTTGCGGTCGTCGAACTCAATGGGCGTCCCGGTGAAGGCAATGAACGCCGCGTGTGGCAGGGCATCCCGCATGTGGCGGGCGAACCCGTCGATGAAGTCGTACTGACTGCGGTGGGCCTCGTCGGCGATGACCACGATGTTGCGACGCTCCGAGAGGACCGGATGGGTGTCCCCCTTCTTTTCGGGGAAGAACTTCTGGATAGTGGTGAAGATCACGCCGCCGGATTCCTGCGATAGTAGCTCTCGCAGGTGGGCGCGGCTTTCCGCCTGCACCGGCGGCTGGCGTAAGAGCTCCTGGCAGCGGGAGAAGGTACCGAACAATTGGTCATCCAAATCGTTGCGGTCGGTGATGACCACGATGGTGGGGTTGTTCATGGCCGGATCGCGGATGATGCGGCCCGCGTAGAAGACCATGGTCAAGCTCTTCCCCGCCCCCTGAGTATGCCACACCACGCCGATCCTGCGGTCCCCGGGCGCCCCGCCCGGCTTCCGGCCGGCCTCGTACGCCCCAGGCTTCTCCCGGACGACACCCTCCGGAAGCCTCTCGATCCCGATGGCGCGCAGGGTCTCCTCCACGGCCACGTTGACCGCGTGGTACTGGTGGTAGCCGGCCATCTTCTTTTCCAGCTTCCCCCCGCCCGCGTCCTCGAACACGATGAAATGGCGGATTAAGTCTAGGAACCGCCGCTTGTCGAACACCCCGTAGAGGAGCACCTGGAGCTCGGGCACCTCCTCAGGGGCCAGGGTCTCGCCGGTGATGGTGCGCCAGGGCCGGAACCACTCCTTGGGCGAGGTGAGGGTGCCGATGCGCGCCTCGATGCCGTCCGATATCACCAGCGCCTCGTTGTACTCGAAAAGCGAGGAGATCTCGGCCTTGTAGGTCTGGAGCTGGTTGAAGGCGCGCCAGATGTCGACTTCCTCGTCAGCGGGGTTCTTGAGCTCGATAACGGCCAGGGGGAGGCCGTTCACGAACAGCACGAGATCTGGGCGCCGGTTGCGTTTGTTTTCGATGACGGTGAACTGGTTGACCGCCAGCCAATCGTTGCTTTCGGGGTGCTCGAAATCGAGCACCTGCACCTGCGCCCCGGCGATGGAGCCGTCGGGCCGCTTGTACTCCACGTTTACGCCGTCCACCAGCATGTGGTGGACGGCGCGATTGCGGGCCACCAGCGTCGCCCCTTCCGGCCGGGTGAGCTTGCGGAAGGCGTCCTCGAGGGCCTCCTCGGGGAGGCTCGGGTTGAGACGGTAGAGGGCATCCCGCAAGCGCCGGGCCAGCACCACCTGGCCGAAATCCTCGCGCTCGGCGGTGAGCGTCCCGGGCGCGATCGCCGGGCCGTGTTTCACCTGCCAGCCCAGCGATTTCAGCCAGGTGAGGGCGGCTTGTTCAGCTTTGGACTCGTTAAAGGTCATAATTTGTGCCTCAGAAACATCCTGGTTTTAGGCGTGCAGCTTAGCCATGAACTAACAAACTTGGAATTTAATGTTTTAGAAGCCAAAACGTATCCATGTTCGACCAAAAAAGAAATAGCAGGGTTCAAGCGCCTAACAGGCCATTTAATAAGTTCTTGAAGTTCTTTTGCAGATAAACTGCCTTTGTTAACAATAAGCCCTGCAACTTTTAGCGCGTCCTTTGAGGGTTTCCAACCTTTAACTATAGGATCTAGTTTCCAGAAAAGAGAATCATTTGCGCCTATAGATGAAATACCACGAGGAGCCCCCAAAGCTTTATGTATCGTGACAAAACCTTCCTCTTCTAGCTCATACAAAGCTTCCTCTAACTCGTCTTCGGAAATTTCTAGCACGAGTAAATCTTCCCATTTGATGATCGGATCCAATTTTCGTCCTGACTCTGATTTCTCACATAATAACCTCGCTATAACAAATGCATTATGGGAAAGACCTATATTTTTTGTTTCGATAACCGGTGGTTCCCCAAGAGGGGGCTTTTTGGATAGTCCTAGGACACTGTTTATTAATTTCATAACGACTTCATCAAGATTTTTAAGGTCATTCTCAGCTTTTATGCCAAATATAGTTCGTAGGGTTAAAGGAGCATCTTCTATGCTTAGTTTCCAAAAAATTGGAATTATCTTGTATCCTTGTTTATTAGTCCATTTTATAAAGGCTGCATCTAACTCCGCATTTACCCAATTACTTTTTATGCTATTAGGCGTAACTACAATTACGAAACAATCAGAGTCGGCAATTCCACCTTCATCTATTATTTTACGACGCAAACTATCACCTGGCTGTAATTCCCATTCATCAAGCCAGGCATCAATTCCCTTCTCTCTGAGCCTTTTAGCTAATTCCCTCACAAAAGCCTTATCCTCATGGGCATGACATAAAAACACTTTTGGATTTTTCATGAGCCTTGACCCTCCGAAGACTTTTCTGTTTTTATTTTGATTTCCCCTCGGATGAGTTTGGGGAGAAGAGCGTCACGCAAGGCTGCAAGAATGCGTGATTCATGGATTCTCGTGACAATCTGGTCGATCGCTGGACGAACTAGCTTGGTAAAGGCAGCGACAATGTAGTCCGGTGGAAGCACAACCTCATAGCGTGCCATGTCTTGCCAATTGGTGCGTGGCATCTTTGTACCAGTAGACACCATAGTTGTGTACTCAACAAATTCCACACTTGAAACATGGCCTAATACAAAGCCAAACCAGTTTTCGTGCCGGGGCTTCACGACAATGATGTCGGTCGAGCAAACACCATCCACCGGAGCTACGCCCACTTTGTGGAAGTACGGACGAAGCTTCCCAAAAAGGATTTCGCCACGCTTGAATTCAAACTTATTGCTTTCCACGCCATCGGCAACCTCCCATTCTGACAAAGCGATGCAGCGCTTAGGCATGTGCTCGAGCGCAATGTAGGGCGTGCCAGGCTGAATCTCGTTCGGCTGAATCCCGCGGCGAACGTGTTCTGCAACGTCGCCTAGTGTTCCAACCCTCCACCCATCCGGGATTGGGCCAAGTTCCGAATCCACGAAGCGGTCGGGGAAGAGGCGGCGGATGTGCTCCGGCAGGGGCTTGCGCCTCTCGCCCAGGGCCAGGCGGCGTTTGGCTTTCTCCTGGAGCTCGCCGGGGATGGGGTTGCCAGCGGCCAAGGCGTTGTCGATCACCGGGTCGAAGTCCACGAACCAGGACTTGAACAGCGCCCGCGCCATGGCCTCCAGCGTCTCGTTCATCCGCCGCAGGAGCTCGATCTTGTCATCCAACGTGCCCAGGATGTGGGCGATAGCACGTTGTTCGGAGAGAGGAGGGATAGGAACTTCCAGATGGCTAAACGCTGAGATAGGCACTCTCTGGCGGCCGGACGTTCCTGTCATCTGAGAAATTGCATGTTGACGCACGTAGTCCCAGCAAGTGAGGTAATAAGCGAAGTCGTTGTCAGTAACCCCGGCCCGGCCGCGAATGACGATAAATTCAGTAGATCCGTGCCCTACCGTGTGTTGGCCATCTGAATAGAACCGAGCGATTTTTCCGTTTTCCAAACATGGGGTAATACGCGCCATGAGAGTGTCCCCATCTGCAAAGCGAGAACCGCTACCCTTAAACTCGCGGTACTCGCTAGGACGAACAGTTCGCGAGTGCGGTTCAACTGCTTGCATGTCCACGAAAGGGTAAATATGTCCTGGCTCCAGAGGCACTGGAGGATTTATTTCCACGGCCTCGTCAAATGGCAAATACTTCCACTCACCCGCCATACCCCAACGTCCCCAAATTCTTCCAGATGGCCTCGTCCAGCCGGGCTTCTCTAACCCGCCGCCTCATCTGAAGGACCCGCCTTTTTGCTTTCTTCGACATGGCCTTCCCCTGCCAGCTCGCGTTCGAGCTCCACCAGGGGTGGGAGCAGGCGTGAAATCGCGTCTTTCAATCCAGGCAGGTCGCGCTCCACGAAGGCCCACACCCTCTCCAAATCCACTCCTTCGTATTGATGAATCAGCACATCCTGCAGGCCAGCCAGAGCACGCCACGGGATCTCAGGATGTGCCGCCCGGTAGGACTCGTCCAGTCGCTTGGCCGCCTCGCCGATGACCTCGAAGTTCCGCAGCACGGCGTCTTGAATCATTTCCTCTTGGAAAAACTGGTCCCTACCGCCCTCTGTGAACCTCTCGATCTTCTGGATGCATTCCAGGATGTGTGCCAGGTATACGCGGGGGTCCTTTTTCATAAGGCTCGCGCCTCCTTCAGGATCCGACGCCGGAGCAGCCAGTACAACCCCTTTTCGGTGACCACATCCACCTTGCACCCAAGCAACTCCTCCAGCTCGGCCACCAACTTCGCTTGGTCCAGAAGGCTTCGACCCGGTTCGAACTCCACCAACAGGTCGAGGTCGCTGTCTTTTTTGCCCTCACCCCGGGCGATAGAGCCGAATATCCGCACGTTACGGGCACCGTACTTGGCGCATATCCGCAAAATCTCTTCCCGCTTTTCCTCAAGAAGTTTTCGGATGTCCATACCCGATGGCCTCCAGGTTCCGCGAGATTATTTCATCCAAACGCCGCGCTTCTTCCTGCTGGCGGCGCAGTTCATTCACCAAGCGGGCCATCTTCTCCTCGAAGGGCTCGTCGTCGTCCTCCTGGGGCGGCACGCCCACGTAGCGCCCCGGGGTGAGCACGTAGCCGTGCTTGCGGATCTCCTCCAGGGTGGCGGACTTGCAGAAGCCGGGGATGTCCTCATACTTGCCGGAGCCGTCGCCCCGCCAGTTGTGGTAGGTGTCGGCGATTTTCCGAATGTCCTCTTCGGTCAACTCCCGGTGGGTGCGGTCCACCATCACGCCCATGCGGCGGGCGTCGATGAACAGCACTTCCCCTGAGCGGTCACGCAGGGGTTTTCCTTCCAGGCCCCGGCCCCGCTTCTTGTCCCGGGCGATGAACCAGAGGCAAGCCGGGATTTGGGTGGAGTAGAAGAGCTGTGGGGGCAGGGCCACCATGCAGTCCACGAGATCCGTCTCGATGATGTTCTTCCTGATCTCCCCTTCGCCCGATTGGTTGGATGACATGGAGCCGTTGGCCAGCACGAACCCGGCCATGCCGGTCGGGGCCAGGTGGTAGATCATGTGCTGTACCCAGGCGAAGTTGGCGTTCCTCACGGGGGGCACGCCGAATTTCCAGCGGGGACGTCCCTCAGCCGTTCGCCGCCCCAGTCCTTCATGTTAAAGGGGGGATTGGCCAGGATGTAGTCCGCCTTGAGGTCCGGGAATTGGTCGTTGAGGAAGGTGTCGCCGTGGGCGATCTGGCCGTCGATCCCGCGGATGGCCAGGTTCATCTTGCATAGGCGCCAGGTGGTGTAGTTGGACTCCTGGCCGTAGATCGAGATGTCGCCGATCCGGCCGCCGTGGGCCTCGATGAACCGCTCCGATTGCACGAACATGCCCCCTGAGCCGCAGCAGGGGTCGTAGACGCGGCCCTTGGAGGGGGCCAGCATCTCTACCAGAAGACGTACTATGCAACGGGGGGTGTAGAACTCGCCGCCCTTCTTGCCCTCGGCGCTGGCGAACTGGCCCAGGAAGTACTCGTACACCCGGCCCAGTACATCCTTGGAGCGGTTTTCCTCATCGCCCAAGGAGAGGTTGCTGAAGAGGTCGATGAGCTGGCCGAGGCGCTGCTTGTCGAGGGCGGGACGGGCGTAGTCCTTGGGCAATACCCCTTTGAGGGAAGGGTTTTCCCGCTCGATGGCCTCCATGGCGTTGTCCACCAATACGCCGATCGCGGGGTCCCTGGCCCGCGACTGGAGGTACGACCAGCGCGCCTCCTTCGGTACCCAGAAGATGTTCGCCGCCAGGTATTCGTCGGGATCCTCAGGGTCGGCGTAGGGCTCTCGCAGGAGCTTGGCCCGGTGCCGCTCGAAGGCGTCGGAGATGTACTTGAGGAAGATCAAACCGAGCACCACATGCTTGTACTCGGCGGCGTCCATGCTGCCGCGCAGGGTGTCGGCGGCCTGCCAGAGTTCCGGTTCGAACCCCAACGTAGCCCCGTTGGAGCTGTTGCCCGAATTCCCCCTCTTACGCGGCGCCACGGTTCCCCTCGCAGTTATCCCCTGGTTTCATGTTCTGACCGAAATCATCTTAGCGAGTCGAACAACGAAATGGCAACTCCAGCGAAGTCCTCAGCCGAAGAGGCGAACGATGTCCTTCATGGTGATGATGAGCAGAAGCCCCAGGAGGAAGAGGAAGCCGATGGTGTGGATCGCCGCCTCCACCTTCCGGGGGATGGGCCGCCGGGTGACGAGCTCCACCAGCGCGAAGAGGATCCGGGAGCCGTCCAGGGCGGGGAAGGGGATCAGGTTGAACAGGGCCAGGTTCAATGAGATGAGGGCAATGATGAACATCACCCACACTCCCCCCGCCTGAACCCCCAGGCCGATGGCACCCGCGATCCCCACCGGTCCCGAGACCATCTCCCCCGCCTCCCGGGGCCGTCGGACGAGGAGCTCGACGGCCCGCTTGAACCCCGCGAAGGTCTCACCGAACCACCGGCCCGTGAGGGATAGGCTTACTGGGAGGGGCGGGCGGCGGTAGACGATGGGAAGGGCCCGGAACGCGATCCCACGGAGGACCTCCTCCAGCGGCCCCGCCGGGAGCGTGACTTGCAGTGTCTCCTCTCCCCGACGTGCGGTGACCTCGCGACAGCCGGCATCCAACGCGGTGAGGAGCTCGGTGAGGGAGGCCACCGGTCTCCCACAGGCAGCGGAGATCACGTCACCCTTCCATAAGCCGGCCCGTTCGAGGGGAGATCCCGGCTCGAGGGCGGTGACCTCGGGGAGGAATAGGCGGGGGGAGAAATAGGCCCCCACGATGTAGCGTTTCTCATCGGGGACGTACTTTACAGGAATTCCGAACGAGAGCTCCTCCCTCCCACGGAGGACGGTGATGGGGACGGGGTTCGGCGCGATTTCTTGGATGCGGCGGCTTAGCTCGGGGAACCCAATCTTCCAGTCCCAGATAGGCGTTCCTCCCACTTCAAGCACCACGTCTCCCACCCGCAGATACTCCGCCGCCGGGGCATCCGGGACGAGCCCCGCCACCTGGGGCTGGGGGAGGCCGAAGGAGATGATCCCGAGCCAGGCGATGAGGGCCGCGGCGGCGAGGTTCATCGCCGGGCCGGCCAGAGCCACTGCCACCCGCACTAGGGGCGGCTTCCCGGAGAGTGTCCGCTCGAACGGGATCCCCTCTTCCAGCTCGAATCCCTCCCCGGCGAGCTTCACATACCCGCCCAAGGGTAGGAGGCGGAGGGAGTAACGGGTCTCGCCCCGCACCCGGGAGACGAACGCGGGACCGAAGCCGATGGCGAACTCGATCACCCATACCCGGAAGAGCTTCGCCACGAGGAAGTGACCGAACTCGTGGACCCCAATCAGAAAGAGGATCGTCGCCAAGAAGACGAACAGCGTGATCATCGGAGCCTCTCCGCCTCCACCCGGAGGACCTCCACGGCATCCTCCGGGACCTTGTAGTCCTCCGACAGTCTAACCCCGACGACCCAGATTATCCCTGCTGCATCGCAGATGAGGGGGACGCAATCTCGCTCCTCCGGCGGGATCCCGGCGGAGGAGAGGAGGTCCTTCAGCTTCTTCGTCCGGGGGAAGCCCAGGGGGCGGATCCGGTCCCCCGGCCGACGGGTGCGGACGCAGAGGGGTGGTGAGACCTTCCGCGGGTCGAGGTAGGCCACGTAGGGCGAAGGGGGGACGAGCTCCGCCGGCCGGGGGATTCGGGCGACCCTGAACCGCCAGCCGAGCTCCGGGATCTCCCGCTCGCCTTCCAATGGAATTTCCCATTCCCCTTCAGTTGGAGGTCCCGATTCGGCGCCTGGGGGTCCAAACCTGAACCGAAGCCATTCGCGCCACCGTTCGACGAGGAGGCCTTTCGGCAGGGTGGCCATGGCATGCCCCTCCCCCTTTTCCAGGATGTGGAGGACCTGCTCCACGTGGACCCGGTCGATCCCCCGCTCCGATCCCAGGAGCTCCGCCGCCAAGGCCCGCACCACTAAAGACCTCACGCTCCGCGGCATCTTTCTCAACCGGCTTACCGAGAGAGTGTTGTTATCGAGGCGAACTTCTTCCAGGGCCCTGGCGGTGGCCCACTCCAAGGTTTCCTCCGCCTCCGCCCAGAGCTCCGCCGACCGGGCCAGCGCCCCCTCGGGATCAGGCGCGAATTTTTCCAGGTAGGGGAGAAGTTCCAGCCGGATCGCATTGCGCAGGAGCCCCGTGTCCAAGTTGGTGGGGTCGATGGCGTAGGGGATGTCGTGCTCTATACAGAATGTCTTCGTATCCTTCCGCGAGATCCCCAAGAGAGGTCGGATATAAGGGGGAGAGGCGAAGAGAATCCCCCGAAGGCCCCCAGGCCCGGCCCCACGCAGGAGGTGCATGAGGATTGTCTCCGCGAGGTCGGTGCGAGTGTGTCCCAGGGCGATCTTTTGTGCGCCTACCCCGGATGCCGCCCGCTCGAGGAACTCACGGCGGACGACCCGGGCCGCCTCCTCGAGGTTCATCTTCTTCTCCCTCGCGAAGGCTGGGACGTCCCGCCGCTCGTATATCAGGGGAAGGTCCAGGTCTTCGACGGCAGCACGGACGGTCGTGAGGTCCCTTGAGGTGTCGGAGCGGATCCCGTGGTCGAGGTGGGCCACGGTGAGGGTGAGGTCGTAGTCACGCCGCAGCCACCAGAGGCAATAGAGGAGCGCCATGGAGTCCGGCCCCCCCGAGACGGCGACGAGCACGTGGTCCCCCGGGGAGAGGAGCCCCCGGCGCTTCACCTCTTCCCTCACCTGCTCGAAAATCCCCATACATGTCATGGTAACAGGCCTTCCACCGCGTTCCAACCGGCGTATTCGGTATTCGGAACGAAATGAGGCCAGTTTGGTAAGTGGTGTGGCCCTGGCCGAGGTCAGGGGACGCGACGGAGGTCGCTCCCACGTCCCACGATCACATCCGAAAGTCCCACTCCCGAGAGATGTGTCCCCCCATCAACCACACACCCTCCGAGCACACAGTCCTCGATCACCGCATCGTCCAGGACCACGGACTCGTGGATCGTGGAATTCCGGACTTCGGCGTCCGGGGAAATCCAACTTCGGCCCTCATTGAAGTGGAGGTTTGCGCGGATATAGGCTTCCCGGGATCCGATATCGAACCAGGGTCCGTCGAAGATGAACGCCTCGATCTCCTCGCGGGCGAGGAGCCACTGGAGGAAATATCCCGGGGCGTCCTTCCCCGCTATGGCCTGCCGTAGGAACTCCTCGAACCGCGGGAGGACCCGGGCGGGGAAGAGGTAACATGCGGCGCTCACGAGGTCCGAAGGGGGGGCGTCCGGTTTCTCCATGAAGCTTATTACCCGTTTCCCTTCTACCTGCGCGACCCCATATTGCCGGGCCTTCTCGCGGTCCCCGAGCCGGTAGAGAGCGACCAATGTGCCGCCCATGAACGCCCGGGCGAACTCGGCGAGGGAAAAGGGGAAGATGTTGTCGCCCCCCACCACGAGGAGGTCTTCTTCGATACCGAGGTGTTTTATGATGTAGGCGAGGGCCCCTACGGCTCCCAGTTTCTCTTCTTCGGATTGGGTCTCCTCTATCACGAGTTCGGCCCTGTGGCCCGAGCGTTCGAGCCAGACAGAAAAAACGTCGGCGAACCGACGGTTCACCGAAAGGACCGGCACGGCCCCTTCCGGCATCTCCGCGAAGAGATAGTGGAGGATGGGTTTCCCCGCCACGGGGAGGAGGGGCTTTGGTCGCGAAATGGTCAGGGGCCAGAGTCTTTTGGCGTATCCTCCAGCTAATACCACGACCTTCATGCCACCGCCTCCTCTAGGATCTTGTCTAGGTCTCGCTGGAGTCGTGCCAGCGAGAAGTTCGCACGGCCGAGGGAGAAATTGTGTTCGACTATCTGGCCCCGGAGGTCAGCGTCTGCGAGGATTTTTCCCGTCTCTTGTGCTGCGCGGTGGATCACCTCCTCGGGGACCAGTGCCAGGCCGTCGGCGTCCCGGGTGAATCGGTCCCCGAGGGAGACGTAGCGGAACCCACACGGAGCGATATCCGCCTTGAACACGGGGTACTCGAACACCGCCAACGGGAGCTTCGCCTTAACGGCTTCCAGGAACTGGTTCCCCCATCCCTCGACCAAGGACGGATAGGTGACGAAATCGGCGACGGCGTAGGCATCCCAGAAGGAGTAGGTTTTCCCGTTCTTCTCTGCGCGTTCCGCGCGGAACCTCTCCGGGACGAAGACTGTCTTCACCCCCAGTTTTTCTGCTCGGAGGGTGAGTTTTTCATAATAAAGTCGATCTTCGATCAAGTTTGGAAGGAACAGGAGGGCCCGCTTTCCCTTCCCCGGTATGCGAAGGCGGGGGAGGACCTCGTGTTGGAAGTGATGGACGAGGTCGAGGGCGATCTCGATTCCCTTGCGGGTCACGATTCGCGTCGCCTGGAGGAAAACGATGTCCTCCAGGGAGAACCCGAGTTCCTCCCTGAGGGAGGCGTTGGAACCACTCGTCTCCCAAGGCTCGTCGAAGTCAATGACATTGGGGACAACGGTCGCCTCGATTCCCCGACGTCGCCGGAGCTCTCGCTGCGCGAGGGAGTTTATGACCACATGACGGGCTCTTCCGTAGCGCGGAGGGAAGTAGTCGCGGAGGATTTCCGCCACTTCGGGGCATGTAGGTTGGTAAATGTCCCGCTCCCACCAGAAGTCGTGGTGGTGGGCGATGGCCGGGAGGTCGAGGCGCTCAACAGCCTGCAGCGTCCCCAGGGCCGCGGGGAGGTTTATGGGGAGAGACCATAGGTTCTCCAAAATCAAGAGTTCGACGCCCTCTTTTCGCAGTAAGCTTCCGAATCTTTCCGCGATCAAGTCGGCCTCTTTCTTGACCCTTTCCGCCAGCGCTTGGGGCGTGTAAGCAGAGAGCTTCGAGAACGCGTTCCGTCTGATCCCCTCCGCGTAGTGGAGGGAGAGCTCGGGGAGGATTTGGGCCTTTCCGGTCGGGTCCTCTCCGGCGACGATCAGGACCTCGTGCCCGAGCTGCTCCAAGGCCTGCTTCCACTTCACCATCTCCAGCGAGACCCCGTCGGACATCCCGTAGCGAAAGTGACACATGGCGACCTTCATTTTTGTAGCCATAATGAAATTCTACCAGAAATCGCTTCTTACTTGACATCTTCCCGCCGGGAGGACTAAAATGGTTTTGTCCATTGAGCAGAATTTAGGAGGTGATGTACCGGGTCGGGAAACCGCTCCTTTTTCGGGAACAAAACACCATTAAAGCTTGAAAAGGAGGGAGTGCGGTTATGAGGAAATACGGCATTTGGGCTGTAGCGTTGTTCCTGAGCGCGTTTGTGGGATTCGCGGCCCAGGAGATCACCTGGATGTCCACCCAGTTCGTCCCCATCGCCGAGGCCCAGTTCGTGCGCAACGAGCTCCTCAAGCCCTTCGCCGAGGAGACCGGCATCGACGTGAAGTTCATCGGCGCTGAGTACGCCGAGTTCGTCTCCCGTGTCGAGGCCGAGTACGAGGCCGGCAAGGGGGAGATCGCGGTCCTCTGTGGCCTGCACGGCGATTTCGTCAGCGTGGTCGATGCCCTCGCCGACCTGAGCGGTGTGGCCGTGGGGGGCACCATCAGCGACACGCTGATGAAGCTCGGTCGGATGGGCGGCAAGCAGGCTTACATCCCGCTCATGCAGGCCACCTACCTCATGGTGGTGAACAAGAAGGCGTTGGAGTACCTCCCCGAGGGCGCCGATATCTGGGCCCTGACCTATGATGACCTCCTCCAGTGGGCCAAGAACATCTACGAGGCCACCGGCATGCAGAAGCTGGGCATCCCCGCAGGGCCGAAGAGCCTCTTGCACCGGTTCATCCACGGTTACCTCTATCCCTCCTTCACCGGCTATCAGGTGCTCGCCTTCGACAGCGGCGCCGCGGTGAAGATGTGGGAGTACATGAAGGAGCTGTGGCAGTACGTGAACCCCGCCGCTCCCACCTGGGACGCCATGGACACCCCTCTCCTGTCGGAAGAGGTCTGGATCGCGTGGGACCACACCGCCCGCGTGAAGCAGGCCATCGTGGAGCGCCCCGATGATTTCATCGCCATCCCCTCGCCGGCCGGACCCGCGGGCCGGGGCTTCATCACGGTACTCGCTGGCCTCGCCATCCCCACCACCTCCCCCGACTTCGACGCCGCGGCCAAGCTCATCGAGTACCTCACCACCCCCGAGGCCCAGGTGAAGATCCTCCAGGGCGTGGGCTTCTTCCCGGTGGTGGCCGAGGCCGCCGGCGCCGTGCCCACCGGGGCCCTCCAGATCCTCGCCAAGGGGGTCACCGCCCAGGCCGGTTCCCCGGACGCCATCGTGTCCTTCATCCCCGGCGGGATCTCCGACGAGTACAAGAAGATCTACAAGGACACCTTCTTCAAGTTCGTGATCAGGGGCGAGCCGGTGGACGTGAGGTTCCTCCGCTCCCAGGCTACCCGCTTGCGCGAGCTCTACCTGGAGGCGGATGCGCCCTATCCGGCCCCGGACGGCGGCTGAACCGGACCGGGATGAAAGGAGGGGGAGGGCATGCCCTCCCCCTCCTTTTCTCTTAATATCGGCCTGATGGAAGCGAGATTACGAAAATTCCTGGGGACGGACACCCTCCTCTCCTATTGGCTCTTGTTGCCCACCCTTGTTTTCATCGGGGTTTTCTTCCTCATGCCCCTGTTCAACGCGATCATGCTGGCCTTTAGGGCCGACAACGGCGCCTTCACCCTGGATTACTTCAAGAAGATGGTAGCCGACGTCCGCTTCATCGAGACCCTCAAGTACACGTTCCTGCTGGCCGTGACCATCGTCCCCCTCCAGTTGATCACCGCCCTGGCGATGGCCCTCCTCGTGAACACGGGCTTCAGGGGTTCCAGGTTTTTCCTCTACCTCTTCGCCCTGCCGCTGGGGATCTCGGACCTCGCAGCCGGGCTCATTTGGCTCTCCATCTTCACCCAGCACGGGTTCCTGAACTCCATCCTCTACTCCCTCGGAATCATCGAGCGGCCGATCTATTTCATCTCCTACCAGAACATCGGGCTGACCTTCCTCGCGGTGGTGGTGGCGGAGCATTGGCGGGCCACGGCCATCGTGCTGGTCATCCTCGTGGCGGGGCTCCAGATGATCTCCAAGGACTACCTCGAGGCCGCCGAGGTGTTGGGGGCACGGGGGTGGAGGAAGGTGTGGTACGTGGTCCTCCCTATGCTCAAACCCTCGTTGCAATCGGCGCTCATCATCCGCACCATCTTCGCCCTCCAGACCTTCGCCGTGGTGTTGGCGCTGGCGGGTGATATCATCCCCGTCCTTTCCGGGGAGGCGTACTTCTGGCATTTCCTTTATCGCAACAGCCACATCGCCTCCGCCTACGCAGTGTTCCTCATGGTCATCTCCATTGGGATGACCTGGTTCTACCTGCGGTTCCTCCGCTCCCGGATGGAGGTGATCCGCGGATGAGCTACCCCCGGCTCCTGCGGCGCACCCTGCTCTACATGGGGGTCACCGCCTTCGCCCTGTGGGTGCTCATCCCCATCTTCTTCATCGGGATCTCCTCCTTTACGCCCAGGAACGAGATCTACGCGTGGCCCAAGCCCATCATCCCGAGCCATTTCTCCCTGGACACGATGGAGTTCTTCCTGGGATCCTATGGCGTGCTGAACTCGCTGTTGAACAGCGTGTGGGTGGCCCTGCTCACCCTCTCCTTCACCCTGGCGGTGGGGGCGCCGGCGGGGTACGCCGTGGCCCGGTTCTTCTTCCGGGGGAGGGAGGCCTTCCGACTGGGGATCCTCATCACGCGCATGTTCCCTACCGCCCTCCTCGCCGTCCCGCTAGCCGTCACCTTCATCAGGTGGGGGCTCTACGACACCCTGGTGGGGGTGGCATTGATCCACACCGCCATGGCGCTCCCATTCGCGGTGATCATCACCACAGGGATCTTCATGGGGGTGCCCAAGGACCTGGAGGAGGCGGCGATGACGTTGGGGTGTAGCCGCTTCGGCGCCTTCGCCCGGGTGGCCTTGCCATTGGCGCTGCCGGGCCTGGCCGCGGCGGCGATGTTCACCTTCGTCATCTCCTGGAATGAGGTGTTCGCCGCCACCATCCTCACGGTGAACAACCGGACCCTGCCGGCCCATATCCTCACCACCATCCAGGCCTCGCCCCTCTACTTCCGCTTCGCCGGCGGGTTCTTCATGATCCTCCCGGCCCTGTTCTTCATGTTCCTGATCCGGCGGTACCTCTTCCACATGTGGGGCGGGGCCACGGCAGAGAGGTGAACCATGGCGGCTGAGATACGACTGGAGAACGTACGGAAGGCCTTCGGGAAGGTCGTGGCCGTACGGGATATGGACCTCGTGGTGGAGCCCGGGGAGTTCCTCGTGCTGTTGGGGCCCTCGGGCTGCGGGAAGACCACCACCCTGCGCTGCATCGCGGGCCTGGAGCGGGTGGATCGGGGACGGGTTTACATCGGCGGCCGCGACGTCACCGCCCTCCCCCCCTCGAGGCGGGGGATCGCCATGGTGTTCCAGTCCTACGCGGTCTTCCCCCATATGACGGTGGCCCAGAACATCGCGTTCGGACTCCGCATGCGCCACACCCCCAAGGATGAGATAAAGAGGGCGGTCAAGGAGGTGGCGGAACTCCTCCAGATCGACGAGCTCCTCGACCGCTATCCCTCCCAGCTCTCCGGGGGCCAGCGTCAGCGGGTGGCGGTGGCACGGGCCCTGGTCATGCGCCCGGAGGTGCTCCTGATGGACGAGCCCCTCTCCAACCTCGACGCGCTCCTGCGCCTGCAGATGCGGGCCGAGCTGAAGAAGCTCCACCGGGAGGTCGGCACCACCACCGTGTACGTCACCCACGACCAGATCGAGGCCCTGTCCCTGGGCGACCGGATCGCGGTGATGCGGGACGGGGAGATCGTGCAGCTGGATACCCCCCACGAGGTGTACGACAAGCCCGCCATCGTCTTCGTCGGTGGGTTCATCGGCACTCCCCCGATGAACTTTCTCCGCGCCGAGGTCAGAAAGGCGGACGGAAGGGTGTACCTCGCCGTGGGGGACTTCTCCGTGGAGGTACACGAGGAGTGGGAGGGGAAGCTGGGGGAGATGGTGGGGACGCCGGTGGTCTTGGGAATCCGTGCCGAGAACATCGAGGTGCGGCCCACTCCGGAGGAAGGGACCCTCCCGGCCCAGGTGATCGTGGCCGAGCCCCTGGGTTCCCAGCAGCTCCTCACCGTCCAGGTGGGGAAAGATGTGTTGAAGGTGGCGACGAGCCCCGAGCTCTCCGTCGCTCCGGGCCAGACCATCGGCCTGGTCCTCACCAAAGCCAAGATAAGGCTGTTCGACGAGAAGACCGGAGAAGCGCTGAAGTTCGACTGAGGTACAGGAGGTCAGCGATGTCGTTGGTTGTGTTCCCGTTCAAGGAAGAGAACCCCGAGGTCCTGCTGAGGAGCGTGAGGATAGCCCTCGCCCACCCGCGGGTTAAGGAGGTCCTGTGCGTGGGGGCGAGCGAGGACCATTGCTTCCGTGCCGTATCCGCCGCGATCCCCGAGCTCTCGCGGGAGTACGGGAAGCGCGTCGCGGTCATCGTCCAGGAGAGGCTGGGCGAATTGCGCCCGGGAAAGGGCGACGGGATGAACACCGGTCTCAAGTATTTCCTAGAGGAGACCGAACACGCCAGAATTCACTTCTACGACGCCGACATCGTCTCCTTCTCTGAGGAATGGATCACCAAGGCCGAGGACGCCGCCGATGAGGGGTACCAGGTGGTGCGCCATTACTTCCCCCGGTCGTCCACCGACGCCATGATCACGTGGATGATCACCCGCACCGGGTTCGCGCTGTTGTGGCCCCGCTCGGCCCTTCCGTGGATCGAGCAACCGCTGGGCGGGGAGCTCCTCCTCACCCGCGTGGCCGCGGAGCGCCTCCTGTCCGATCCCCGGGTACGCCGCCAATCCGACTGGGGGATCGACACCCTCTACACCTTCTCCATGGTGGCCCACGGCCTCCCCATCTTCGAGATCTACATCGACGCGGGCAAGCTCCACAAGCTCTACGGCGCCCTCACCGACCTGAGGACGATGCTCATCGAGTGCTTCTCCGCCGTGCAGGGGCTGAAGGACGAGGACGTCCCCGCGGGGACCGTGCACCACTTAGAGTACCCCGGCCCGGTGCGCCAGGAGGTGAAGGAACGGGTGGGCTACAATTTCGAGCGCACCCTCTGGCTCCTCCGGGAGAACTGGACCGATCGCCAGGCGGAGCTCCTGGAGTTCTTTCCCCGCCCCGTGCGGGAGGGGATGCTGACCTGTCGGGAGTACCCGCGCTTCTCGTTCATGGACGAGGACGCGTGGGCCGAGACTTACCTGGTGCTCCTCGAGCGCTTCGACGCCGCCGATGAGGACTGGAGGGAGCTCCTGTTCAAGCTCTGGATCGCCCGGGTCCTCCAGTACACCACCGCGGTGGCCCTGCGGGGCTACGATCACACCCTCCACTACCTCCACCGGATGGTGGCCCGGTACGTCCACCGCGCGCTAGCGGGAGGATCAGCCGCGTAGGATGGCCTCGATCCCGGCCCGCGCCCGGGCGATGGCCGCCACGGGGGAGGCCCGCCCGGCCAGTACGTCCTCCACCATCTTGCCCGACTTTGACAGGGTTTTTGAAAAAGCCGGTTGAGAAAAGAAAAAGATCTCAATCGAGGGTGCGTGTGGCACCATGGCTCCTGGGGGGGTGAATGCGGAGCCGAGGATCAGGCCAGCCGCTCCACCAGCTTAGGCGGGGCCATTTTGAGGGCCCGGAACGCCCGCATCGCGGCCTGAGGGAACTCGTCCCGCAGCCGGTACCTCGCCCCCGACCCGTCCTCGATCTCCACCGGCCTCACCCGCGAAAGCCCCTCCATTAGCGCGGAAAAACTCCCCTCCCACCCTATCTCCTCGAGCCCGAGCCGCAACTGGGTGAGACAGGCCAACCGCAACGGGATTTCACAAGCTCTGGGTTCACCACCGAGGAGGAGCTGCGGAAGCTGCGCCGGAAGACTCTTAGCTCAGGCTGGAGCAGGAGATCCTGGCAAGAGCCGCGGCCTGGTTCGCTCGCAAGATCGCTCGCTATCCGGTAGCCCCCGGGAGGGAAATTGGCGGTCTTCATCGGCTGGTACTCCGCGTGGTGGGGGCGGAGAGGGCCGGGAGCTTCTGAAGAAGCTCGGGGATAGCTAGACCAGAAGCCGTGGGAGGGGACCACACAACCGAGATGCGGGAACCGAAGTGGCCCAGACCTGGTGGAGAGGGATTTCAATGCTCAAAGGTTCGGCGAGCTTTGGGTGACAGACCAATTTTTGAGGTAAGTCTTGGGCAAAGCTTTTCTCAGCCCATTTGATTACAAGCTTTGGATGCTTTCTGCTCAACGGTCCTTCAGAGCATTGTGGGCCTCCTGGCCCTGCTCAGGATTGTCTGCCCGGTAAATCTTCCCCGAGGTCCTGGCGTACCTCCTCTCGGTCTTCCTTCCTCACCCTAAGTTTCATCTCTCTGCGTCTGCCCCAGAGCATTTTTAGTGACTCCTGAACCTAACCGGTCCTCATAAGATCTTGGCTCTAGCAACATGCCATGTTCTCATCCTCTTCTTAAGTGCTTTATTTTTCATAAACTCTTGCCAAGAACCGTGAAGTTGTTAGATGTCTCGTGTAAAGTAAAAAGAGTGCCATGAGAGAAGTAAGAAGGAAGGGTACTAAACCATTGTACATCCAAATTAAAGAGATCCTCGAGAAAGATATAAGAAAAGGGCTATTTCGACCCGGCGAGCGTTTGCCTACGGAGATGGAGCTCTGTGAGACGTTTGGGGTTAGTCGCACCACAATCCGTCAAGCCCTTAATGAGCTTGCCAAAGAAGGCCTCCTCTATAGACATCAAGGAAGCGGAAGCTACGTCACATACCAAAGCTCTATGAAGAAGAAAGAATTGTATGTGGTCGTCCCCGAGGAGATCTGGATACCTCCATTGAGAAAGGCGGTAAGGAACTATCACAACGGGCACCCTGGAGAACGTTTGCGCGTGAAGGTGCTTGTGATGGGGGGGCCTGAATTTCACGCCGAGATCGTCAATGCGGTGGGAAAGGGAGAGGCACCTGACATAGCGTTGATCGACTGGATTAGGTTGACCGAATTCGCCGATATGCGATACATCGAGCCATTGGACGAACTGGATGCTAAGTGGGTGGAAAACTTCAAAGCCGATCTTCTTCCCATCTTCGTGGAAAACAGCCTCTATCAGGGGCACTTCTGGGGAGTTCAGATAGACACCACTTTGGCCATACTTTGGTATAGGAAGGACATCCTCCATAAAGAAGGGGTTCCACCTCCGAAGACATGGGACGAACTGGTTCTTGCAGCGAAACATTTCCAAAGGAAAAGCCTACGCCGGCGATACGGCTTAGGACCTTTCCCCCTCGCCTTTCCGGGTGGATCAGAGGCTGAAGAGATAACGACCTATATCCTCAGCGCCTTCATCTGGTCGGCAGGAGGGGAACTCATCAGAGGTGGGAAAATTATCCTGGACGAGGGGGCCAAGGAAGCATTAAAGTTCTTTTACGACCTCGTACATACATACCATTTGGCCCCTCTTGACGTAGTTTCCTATGGATGGAAGACCGTTCCCACCCTTTTCGCCAAAGGCAAGGTTATCTTCGCTTTTGGGGGCACATATGAGAAGAGTTTGATACAAGAAATAACTGGTTGGAATGGGCCAGTATTCCGAGAGAGAATAGGTTTCGCTCCTATTCCTGCCGGGCCGGGCGGGAGGCCAGCCACCACGGCAGGGGGGATGGTCTACGTGATTTTCCGCCAATCGAAGTACTTGAGAGAGGCCCTCGAGCTTCTCAAGGTTGTATCGAGTCCCCCTCTCATGTTGGAGTTCTGCCGCAAGACGGGGCGGAAGCCAACGCGGAACTCGGTCACTAAAGCTTTGGATCCCGAGAAAGACTGGTTTATATATGAAACCAGCAAGTTCTTCGAGCTTGCACAAGTGCGACCGATTATCCCTCAATACGTCCGGGTTTCTGAACAACTCCGTCTTATGCTGGCGAGTATCCTTTTGGAAAAGGAGAGTATTAGCGATGCCGTGAATAAGGCACAGCTTATCATCGATGCCTTGCTTTCTTAACTTTGGTCACTCATATTCCCGATTTGAGGGCGAGCTAAAAAACTTATGGCAACGGCATTTGACTGTATTCGGGCGATTTGATTACCGGAGCAGTGCATAGACAGTTACAATGTCTGCACTAACAACGAAAGTCCTAATCCAAATGGTGTCTCTGCTAAATCATCTTTATTTAAAAGTCTGTTTACAACACTCCTTTGATCCCACATTGTCGAAGAGCTATTGACAAAAGGCACCCCACCCCCTAAAATTTGTTATAACAAATTTTAGGGGGTGACCGTCGGTGAGTTGGTGGAAGATTGCGTTGGTGGGTTTGTTGATTCTTCTTATGGGCTGGGGGCTCCTCGCCGCCCAGAAAATCTCCCTCATGATGTGGGGCGGTGCTGTTGAGGAGAAGGAGGTCAGAGGGTATCTCGCCGCCTTCAATGAGGTCTACCCCGATATCCAAGTGGAGATCATCCGCCCGGCCGATTACTGGCCCAAGCTTATGGCCATGATCGCCGCTGGCACCCCGCCGGACGTCTTTTACATGGGCTTCCCGGAGTTCGTTACCTACCACAAGATGGGCGCCCTTTTCGATCTCCAGTCCTACGTCGAGGCCACGCCTGACTTTAACACCCTCGATTTCTTCCCCGGCACCTTGGACGCATTCCGGGACCGGGAAACCGGCCACCTCTACGGGGTCCCCAAGGACTGGAGCACCTATGTCGTCTACTACAACGTGGAAATGTTCGAGGAGGCCGGCCTCCCCACCCCCAACGAGCTGTTCGGCTATGGGAAATGGTCCTGGTTCGATCTCCTCGAAGTTGCGAAGAAGCTCACCAAAGACATCGACGGCGACGGCAAGATCGACGTGTACGGTTTCGCCTATAACTTCCCCGGCAGGTGGAAGCTCCTCCCGCCCGCCTTCGGCGCCAAGTGGGTACAGGCTCCGGAAAAAGTTGTGGTGGACACCCCGGAGTTCGCCGAGGCGATCCAGTTCCTGGCGGACCTCGCTCTGGTTCATAAGGTCATGCCCGGGGTGACGGAGCTCGCCGAGATGTCCGCCCCGGATTGGTTCGCAAACCAAAAGGCAGCCATGTTCATCTGCGGCCGCTGGATGACGATGAAGTTCAAGACCCTCCCCTTCAAGTGGGACATCGCCCCAGTTCCCTACTACCGGAGAATGTACACCTGGGTCGATCTGGTGGCTTATTGTGTCGCTAAGGACTCCAAGAACCCCGATGCCGCTTGGAAGCTGGTGAACTTCCTCACCGGGCCCAAGGGCCAAGAGATGGTGGCCCAGGCCGGCCACGCCATCCCCATCAGGATGTCCGTCGCGCACTCCCCCGCGTTCATCGAGGCCCTGCCGGAGCTCGGGATCCACAACTCCGTGCATCTCATCCCCATCACCACCGCCCCGATCACTGTTTTTGACCATTGGGGTGAGATCTGGACCGCGATAAACCGGGGGCTCGAGCCCGTGTGGACCGGCGAGAAGAAGGCCGCCGAAGTCCTCCCCGAGATCCAGGCCGAAATTGACCGGATCTTGGCAGAGGGGTAAGGGGGATTAGCGGGGCGGGTCCTGAGTGACCCGCCCTTTTTTCTTCCCGATGTTCGCGAGGCTGAGACGCTACAAATACCAACAGTGGTTCTGGGGATACCTCTTCGTCATCCCGGTGATGGCCGGTTTCTTCCTCTTCATGGTTTACCCCATGATCTCGGGGATTGCCCTCAGCTTCTACCAGTGGCCCGGGATCGGCCCAAAGGAATGGGTGGGCGTCGCCAACTACCTCAAGATGTTCCGCGACGTCCACTTCCTCCGGGCCGTGGGGAACACGGTCTACTACACCCTGGGGATCCTGGTCTTGGGGGTCCCCCTGGCCCTCTTCTGGGCCATCCTCCTTAACCAGAAGTTCCTCAAGGGCCGCAACTTCTTCCGCCTCATCTACTTCCTCCCCACCGTCACCATGATGGCCGCGGTCTCCATGGTATGGAAGTGGCTTTTGAGCCCCAACTATGGCCTCGTCAACTACTTCCTCGGCCTGGTGGGGCTCCCTAAGGTTAATTGGCTCCTCGATCCCAAATGGGCCATGCCGGGCCTCATTCTCATGAGTATCTGGAAGGGGACGGGGTTCAATATGGTGATCTTTTTGGCTGGTCTCCAGGGGATCCCCAAAACTTACTACGAGGCGGCCGAGATCGACGGGGCCACCGCCTGGCACAAGTTTCGCTACATCACCCTGCCTTTGCTCTCTCCTACCACCTTCTTCGTGATCATTACCACCATGATCACTTCCTTCCAGATCTTCCAACAGGCCTATATCCTCACCGAAGGGGGCCCTCGGGAGGCCACTACCACCATTGTGTTCTATATTTACAAAAATGCCTTTGAGTGGTTTAAAATGGGGTATTCCTGTGCCCAGTCTGTATTCCTGCTCTTGGTCCTGATCCTGGCCACATTGATCCAGTGGCGGATCCAGAGGAGATGGGTGCACTATGCATAAGGGAAGTTACGAGGCGAAACGGGCCCTGTTGGTGGCGGTATCCTACGCCCTGATCATCTTCTTTGCCGTCAGCATGGTTATGCCATTTCTGTGGATGGTCTCCACCTCCCTCAAGGCCCTCAACCAAGTCTTCACCATGCCACCGCAGTGGATCCCCAGGCCCCCCCGCTGGGAGAACTACATCAGGATCTTCGAGCTCATGGACTTCGGCCGTTACTGGTTGAATACCGCCATCGTCACCTTGGGCAGGATGGCGGGCCAGTTCATATTCTGCACCCTGGCCGCCTACGCCTTCGCCCGGCTGAACTTCCCGGGGAGGAATTTACTTTTCTTCCTCCTCTTGGGTTCCCTCATGGTCCCCTTCGAGACGTTGATGGTGCCCACCTTCGTGCTCATGAAGGAGCTCGGCTGGATAAACACCTACTGGGCGCTGATCGTCCCCCATGGCCTCGGGGCCTTCGGGGGGGCGTTCCTGGTGTTCCTCTTGCGGCAGTTCTTCCTCACGATCCCCAAGGAGTTCGAGGAATCGGCGATCATCGACGGGGCAAGTCCGCTACGGATCTTTTGGAGCATCATGTTGCCCCTGGCGCGTCCGGCCCTGGCAGCGCTCCTGATCTTCTCCTTCCGCGGGGCCTGGAACGACTTCACCTACCCCCTGATCGTCACCAACACCGATGACATGAAGGTCCTCTCATTAGGGATTCTAGGATTCAAAGGGCTGAGGGCCGGGATGACCCAGTGGCACCTGATGATGGGGGCGGCAACCCTTTCCATCCTGCCGATGATCTTCGTGTTCCTCATCGCCCAAAAGTACTTCATCGAAGGGATCACCGTAGGGGGCCTCAAGGAATGAAAGGAGGAGGGTTTGGCCTGGGCACCGAAAGCCCTCATAACTGTGCCCACCTATTGGACCTTCCCTGAGGGGGAGGGGGGGAAGGAAAGGGCTTACTATGACCACCCGACCCCTCTGAACTATGAGGGGACCCTGGCCCGGCTCCTTGAAAGCCTCCAAGGACTCAAGGGGCTCGATTTCGGGGTCTTCGTCCTCGCAGCGACCACCGCCCCGGAGCTCGGGGCCGCGGCCGAGAGGAAGGTGGAGGTGCTCATCTCTCCCTTCAGGAATTCTTTTCCGATCGCCTGCTTCGGGGAGAAAGACCTGACTTTCTTGTGGGAGAGGCTCCAGGGGCTGGGATTCATACGCGATTTTTTCTCCCTACAGGGCTACGGGAACGTGCGGAACCTGCAGCTCGCCATCACCCAGGGCCTCGGGGCCGAAGCGATGGTGAGTCTGGACGATGACGAGGTCGTGGCCGACCCGGACTTCCTCGCCAAGGCCCTGGAGTTCCTGGGGGAGCAATTTGGGGAGTGGAAGGTGCTGGGGAAGGGCGGATTTTACCTAGACGAGAAGGGACACAAACTCCCCCCGGCGGAGCGCCCGTTCGGGGAGGACGGGGGGAACCTGTTCGCGCGGAAGTTCTCCATCATGCAGGAGGCCCTACGGGAGCTTGAGGGGCGCCCCGGAAGGTTGGTGGAGACGTGCGCCGTTTACGGGGGGAACATGGTGATCCACGGGGACCTTTTCCGCGAGGTCCCCTTCGACCTCAATATCCCACGGGGGGAGGACATCGACTACGTGCTCAACGCCCGGCTCAAGGGATTCCGGTTCTTCTTTGACAAGGAGCTCGCGGTGGTGCATCTTCCGCCCCCCACTCGGGACCACCTCAAAGAGGATGTGGTCCGGTTCATCTACGAGCGGCTGAAGCTGGAGGCAGCGCCCGGGGCCGTGGGGCTGGAGCCGGTCACCGTAGAGGAGCTGGATCCCTATCCGGGCGCCTTCCTCCGCCGGGGACTCGATGAGGAGGCCAGGGAGGCCCTGGGGGAAAGGGGGCTCCCCCAGGGGATCGTGGAGGAGGCCGTGGCCTTCTCTAAACGCGCCCTGGCCTCGTTCCTCGAGTTCTGGCGACACTGGCCGCAGGTCATGGAGGCGGTCGGGGAGGACGCAGGACTGCGGGAGCATCTGTGCCGTAAACTGGGACTCTGAGGAGGAGAATGCTTATCCGCCACGGGAAAAACCCGATTCTGGAGCCGAAGGGTTTCGACTGGGAGGGGGTCGCGGTCTTCAACCCCACTGCCGTGTACCTCGACGGGAGGATCCATCTCCTCTATCGGGCGGTGGGCGACTATTGGAACTACGCCTCCAGCCTCGGCCACGCGGTCTTCGACGAGGACCTTAACCTGGTCGAGCGCGATCCCGAACCATGTTTCGGCCCGGATCCCCGGATCTGGGAGGCCTCGGTGGAGGACGCCCGGCTCACTGAGATCGAGGGGGAGCTCTTCATGACCTACGTCATCACCCCCACCCCTTTCCCTCCGGGAGGGGCGAGGGTACGGCTGGGGATCCCCAAGCGGGAGCTGGCCATCACCAGGATCGGCCTCGCGCGGGTGAGCCGGGACTTCAAGCGCTTCGAGAGGCTGGGGATCATCACCCCCTACGACGCCGACGAGCGCGACACGGTTCTCTTTCCGGAGAGGATCGACGAGAAGTACGCGGCATTGCACCGGCCCTCCAATTGGATCGGCCCGGACTATGGGTGCGAGCGGCCAGGGATCTGGTTCGCTTACCTCGACGACCTCCCCGGAAGGATGTACGGGCACCATCTGGTGATGGCGCCAGAACAACCCTGGGAGTCATACAAAATCGGGCCCGGCGCCCCTCCGATAAAGACCGGGGATGGTTGGCTCCTCATCTACCACGGGGTGGACGAGGACCGTGTGTACCGAGCCGGGGCGGCGCTCTTAGATCCCGAGGAGCCCTGGAGGGTGATCGCCAGGACAAGGGAGCCAATCCTGGTCCCTGAGGAACCCTACGAACTCGAAGGAGACATGCCTCGGGTGGTTTTCCCCGAGGGAGCGGTGGTCCTAGGGGAGAAGCTCTTTGTTTTCTACGGAGCAGCTGACAAAGTCTGCTGTGTCGCCTCCGTGCCCCTCAGGGAGGTACTCAACAAACTATCAGGCAAGAAAGTTGGGGAACACTAACAAATGAATAACGCGAAAATAAATGTGTTCACTCTTTTCCCACAACCTATCCTCCCTGCGCATTCCGAATGGGTGGATTTGTACTGGAAGGCATGGGAACTCGCCCTACGCAATGTAGAACATGGCTCGGCGCACAATGGTTTTGCGGACGCCTTTCTTGGGAGTGCCTTCAGCGAAAACATCTTTCAGATTGACTCCTGCTTCATTGTCCAATTTGCCCGCTATGGATGGCACTGTCTACCTGTGCTACCTACACTGGATAACTTCTATCGCAAACAAGAATCCGATGGCTATATCTGTCGAGAATACCGGGGATGTAATGGCGCTGCCCTTTGGGCAAAAGGTAGCCCTGATGCAATGAACCCTCCGCTTTTCTCCTGGGCCGAGTGGAGTTATTACCAGGTCACCGGTGATGTAGACCGCCTTCGAAATGTATTACCTCGATTAGTGGTTTACCACCGTTGGATAGCCGCCCGCCTGCGCAACGAAAATGGTCTCTACCGGAGCTCGTCCTGGGGCTGTGGTATGGACAACACTCCACGCTATGCGGCCAGCTGGGTGGATTTCTCAGCACAAATGGCGCTGGATGCACTATACCTTGAGCGCATCGCTCGGGCGGTGGGAGAGGACAGTATGGCGGCTGAGTTCCTCGGGGAGCATGCCGACCTGAAGGAGCGTATTAACACGCTAATGTGGGACGAGAAGGCGGGATACTATTGGGATCTCGACGCCGCCGATGAGCCTGTACCGGCTAAGACCCTCGCTCCATTCTGGACGCTCATGGCAGAGGTGGCCCTTCCTGAACGGGCTCGCCGTCTGGCCGAGCATCTAGCTAACCCACAGGAGTTCTGGCGTACTCACGTGTTCCCTTCCCTCTCGGCTGATCATCCCTGTTATTGCCCCAAAGGGAACTATTGGCGGGGGAGTGTCTGGCCGATGACCAACTACGCTGTAATCAAAGGGTTATCCCTCTATGGCTTTCAGGCACTGGCCCGCCGCGCGGCTGAGAACCACCTTGCTCAGATGGCGACTGTCCATAGGAACACGGGCACTATTTGGGAAAACTATGCACCGGAGGCTCCCAAGCCTGGGTGCATTTCTAAGCCGGACTTCGTAGGCTTTTCCGGGGTGAGCCCTATCGCCCTGCTTATTGAAGAGATCCTGGGCATCCATGTAGACGCACCGGCCAAGACCATCCGGTGGCGCTTGTATCACACCTCCGAACATGGAATCAAGGATCTCCGTGTCGGCGACAATATGGTGAGCTTGTTGGCACAGGAAACAGACCTCGGTAAAGTGGTTATTCGGGTCACTACACAGAAGGCATTTACACTTATAGTACAAGGGGAAGCCAAGAAGTGGGAGCTTGTCGTTCTCCCTGGCACACATCGATTCGTGTTCGTCGTCTCACCCACAGACAAATAGGCTCTCGTCGATCGTGTGTTATGGGGTTTTGATCGCTCTTTGACAGTCAGCCGAGTAATTCGGTGCTGGGGATGAGACTATAGGCAAGGTACCATCGCTGATTGGAGTTGCTCCGGTTAAGTGGACAATGAACCTCTGTCTCAGTGAAACTTGTGCATAGATCTCGGTGATTAATAGTTAAACACTACAAATCATACACCTTCCTCTCTTCTCGCCGGTTACCCCTTTGCTCTGGTTCTCGGGCTTTAGCTATACTGCTTAGAGAATGGGTTTCGACCAAAAGTTTAAGCGCCTTGTTTCTACCTATGTCCGCGAGCTTGAAGCGGCCCTCAAAGACTTGCTTCCCAAGGCCCCCAATGAGTCCACCTTGAGGCTCCAGGTTGAGCCCATCCTGCATCAATTCTGCAGCGAGGCCGAAGTAGACGTCGAGGTACGCGATGAATACGTTGTGGCCAAAGGAAAGATCGCCGACGCTGTCTTCGATCGTCTAGTAATGGAGTTCAAGCGCCCGGGCATCCTTTCATCTTCCCGAACACACGCCGAGGCCATCGAACAGCTCAGGGAGTACTTGGAGAGCCTGGCCAAAAAGGAGCGGCGGAGGCGTCTGGCCGGGGTAGTTTTCGACGGTGAGAAGCTCGTGTTCATGCGCTTCCGCGCCGGCCATATCACGCTCGAACCCCCGTGCCCTGTGGACCGAGCTGCCTTGGAGAAACTCCTTCGCTGGTTGGGCGGCCTCTCCTCCGGCACCGCCCTCACCGCCGAGAACCTGGCCCGCGATTTCTCCATCGACCAACCCCGTACCCAAGCGGCCATCGAGGCTCTGTCTCGCGCACTCACCGATCGCCTCCTCTCCGAGCCCAAGGGCATGGTGGCCAAACTCTTCGAACAATGGCGCCTCTTCTTCTCCGAGGCCATCGACTACAAGGAAGCCTTCGGCGGGCACAAGCTCGGGCCCCTCAGGAAGTGGGTGGCCAAGGCGGGGATCACCGTCGACACCCCGGAGGAGGCCGAGCGGTTTTTCTTCGCCCTGCACACCTACTTCGCCCTGCTCGTCAAGCTCATCGCCTGGCTGGCTCTTTCGCGGCACCTGGGGCCCAAGGTGGGCGTGCCCTTGTTCAGTACCTTGCTTGACCTCTCCTCAGAAGAGCTCCGGGAAAAGCTCCGAGAGATGGAGCGGGGCGGCATCTTCCGCACTTACGGGATCGAAAATCTTTTGGAAGGGGACTTCTTCGCCTGGTACCTCTACGGTTGGGGAGAAAGGATGGAGCAGGCGATTCGGGAACTTATCTTTCGCCTTGGGCAGTACGACCCCACCACCTTGGTTATCGACCCCGACGAGACCCGCGACCTTCTGAAGAAGCTCTACCACTACCTTTTGCCCCGGGAGGTGCGCCACAACCTGGGCGAGTACTATACCCCGGACTGGCTGGCCCAAAGGCTCCTCAATCAGGTTGATCAAGAGTTTTTCACCTCCCGAAACGAGCCTGTGCTCAGAAGGAAGCTGGAGAAGCTGCGCTGGCTGGATCCCGCCTATGGCTCAGGTACCTTTCTCGTGCTCCTCATCAAGCGCTACCGGGAGCTCGGGGACCGGCTCATGGTGCCCGAGGACGAGCTCCTGGAGGCGATCCTCAAGAACATCGTGGGCTTCGACATTAACCCCTTGGCGGTGGTCACCGCCCGGGTCAACTACCTCCTCGCCCTCGGGGATCTATTGGAGCACCGCCGGGGGGGCAATCACGATCCCGGTGTACCTGGCCGATTCTGTGCTCCTGCCTGAGCTCGGGGAGGACCTTGAGACGAGCGGTCTTTACCAGGTGCGCACCTCAGTGGGCGTCTTCGGGGTGCCACAAGCGGTATTCGCGGAAGGTCGGTTCGACCGGTTCTGTGCGCTGCTTGAGGAATCCGTGCGCTCAGGGGTTCCCTCCGATGCCTTCGTGGAGCGCGCGGTGGAGAAGTTGGGCCTCTCCGAGGCGGAGGGGAAGGCCGCGGCCGGTCCCTTGCGAACGCTGTACGAGCAGCTATTAGAGCTTCATCGCAAGGGTCTTGATGGCCTATGGGCGCGGCTTCTCCTCAACAACTTCGCTCCGCTCACCATAGGCCAGTTCGACTACGTGGTGGGCAATCCCCCCTGGGTGAACTGGGAGAACCTTCCGGACGGCTATAGAAAAGTTACCGTGCCGTTATGGCATCGTTACGGACTTGTACCCCCAGGGGGTCTTCAATCAATTTTGGGCTCAAGCAAAATGGACATCGCCATGTTGATGAGTTATGTAGCGATTGATCGCTTTCTTAATTCTGGTGGCCGTCTTGGGTTTGTCATTACACAGTCGGTATTCAAAACCGCCGGGGCTGGACAAAGCTTTAGACGGTTTAGGTTGGGAGACGGAGGTCATTTCCTCCAGGTTGTCCATGTTGACGACATGGTGGCACTTAACCCCTTCGAGGGAGCTTCTAATCGCACCGCGGTGATGATCTTGGAAAAAGGGAAACCCACCCGCTACCCGGTGCCCTACACCGTGTGGCGCAAGAAGGGCCGCGCCCGGTTCACTTACGAGAGCACATTGAAAGAGGTGAAGGCGGCCACGCGCACGTTACGGCTCTTCGCCGAGCCAGTGGATCCCGACGATCCCACCTCACCCTAGCTTACTGCTACCAAGCCAGCCATCCGAGCGATAAGAAAGGTGCTCGGAAAGTCCGATTACACAGCACACGCCGGCGTATATACCGGCGGGGCGAACGCGGTCTATTGGGTGGAGATAGTCTCCCGGCGCCCCGATGGTCTGGTGGTGGTCCGCAATATCACCAAAGGAGCCAAGCGTCGGGTGCCTGAGGTGACGGCTGTGATTGAGCCTGATCTACTCTATCCCCTCCTTCGCGGCCGGGACGTGCGACGTTGGCGTGCTGAACCATTGGCGTACCTCATCCTCACCCATAAACCCGGGATGCGTCTCAAGGCCATTTCCGAGGAGGAACTAATGGAGCATTATCCCAATACGTGGGACTATCTCAAGCGCTTCGAGCCAATCCTGCGGGAGCGAGCCGCGTTCAAACGCTACTTCACACGCAAGGACAAGAGCGGAAAAGTGATCGAGACCGGCCCCTTCTACTCCATGTTCGACGTCGGCGACTACACCTTTGCCCCTTGGAAGGTGGTGTGGCCGAACATTGCCTCGTCACTTGAATCGGCTGTAATTGGATGCAACGATGGTAAAGTGATTATTCCGCAACATATCGTTACTTTAGTTGCCACAGAAGACGAAAACGAAGCCCATTTTATATGCGCAGCAGTTAACTCCACTTTGGCTAACTTTGCAGCCCGCACTTATGCCCAGGAAGGAGGCAAGAGTTTCGGTACGCCCCATATTCTCGACCACATCCGCCTCCCCAAATACGTCTCAACCGATCCGGTGCATCGGGCGCTAGCCGAAGCCTCGAGAGAAGCCCACGAGGCCGCAGCCCAAGGCGACGGGGTCCGCCTGCGCAAACTCGAAGAGCGAATTAATGCCCTTGCCGCCCAATTATGGGACCTTACCGATAAGGAACTTGAAGAGATTAAGGGTGGCTTTGAAGGACACTAATTGCGAGGAGGTGGTCATGACTGCAGACCTTACTATGCTGCAGACTGCACTCTTAACCGTGCTCTCTCGGCCAAACGCTGATCGTCGCCTAGGGAAGGGGCGGCATTATCTATTTAAAGAAGTGCTGAAAGAGCTCCCTTCTGAGCAACGCGTTGCAAAAGAAGCCTTTATGGAAGCTGTATGGGCGTTAATCAGCCAGGGGTTAGCTTTCATCGATTTCTCGCAGTCTGCTCCGGAGAACTGGGAGTTGAAACTAACAAGAGCTGGTCAAGAAGCTGCTTTCGATCAGGGCTTTAACCCAGACAATGCAGGCCAGTATCTGAGAAAGCTTCAAGAAACAATCCCCGATCTTTCTTCATTGGTGCTACGCTATACACACGAGGCAGTGCACTCATACGTTAACCGGTGCTACTTGGCAAGCGCGGTTATGTTAGGTGTGGCTTCTGAAGCGGCTTTCTTTGACTTAGCCGAAGCTTTTGCCAATTGGCTTCCAGAGAGTGAAGACTCCAAGTTTCGCAAAATTTTGGATAATCCTCGCAAGCACTATATCTCAAAATTTGAAGAGTTCAGAAAACGTATACAATCGCACAAATCTAAATTACCACCCCAATTGGCTGACAACATGGCTTTAATGATGGACTCTATATTAGATTTGCTCCGTATCTATCGTAACGATGCTGCTCACCCTACCGGCAAGGAGATCGAGCGTGGTGACGCCCAAATTAACCTTCAAATGTTCGCTCGCTACCTCAAAAGGATGTATGATCTAAAAGCCTTTTTTGAAGGTCGCTGGCAAGGCAGAGATTGACATGTCTTGGGATAGGTTTAGGCTTGCGTCAAGCTGGAGGGTCAGATGCTGTATTGGATGTCAACCCCTGAGGGTTCAGGGGCATGGTAAGGTTGGCCGGAGTGGTGCACGGCGTGGGCGATCAGGAGGAGCTTTCTAGCTGCTGCTATTCGGGCTGCCTTCTCTGGCCCGACTTTGACAAGTTAGGGTGTGTTTCCGAGGTGTCAATCCCTTAAACACGGGGTTTTCGGCTTCTTCCGGCAAGATTTGACCCTCGCTTGTGGTGCCACAAATTGGACTTTTGTCCCCTTTGCACCAAGATTGTATGTGGTATAATGCAGTGTCATGTTCATCCGGGAAAAGCGCCGCGTAAACAAAGACGGTTCCACCGTCACCTACCTCCAGCTGGTGGAGAACCGCAGAGTGGGAGGGAAGGTGCGCCAGCGGGTGCTGTGTACCCTGGGAAGGACGGACGACC